>Ga0209587_1000001_pt1 | contig 148666 bp, 165 predicted proteins | sample NGEPerD_2_FD_184512 | JGI IMG/M metagenome (GOLD analysis project Ga0209587, IMG submission 184512) | Arctic peat soil microbial communities from the Barrow Environmental Observatory site, Barrow, Alaska, USA - NGEE PermafrostL1-D... | ecosystem: Environmental > Terrestrial > Soil > Wetlands >...
CTCCTTGCACGAGATTGCTGTTTCTCTTTATCCCAGTAAGAAACAGACTCATATGCATATGTAATACCAGTTTCTTTGTTGGTTTGAAATACGATAGTTGCCATTGAATTACCTCATTCCTCGTTACACATTATAACATGTAACGAGGAAAAAAGAAAGTAAATTATGGCTCAAACACTGATGTTTACTGGTTTATTTAGGTTTCCTCGTTACATAATCGCGGGAATGCAGGATACATGTAAGCCATCACTCGGTTTGCCCCTATTCGGCTAATTGCGTGATACCAAACAACAAGCCCATAAGCAGTCACTAGGGCAATGGAATACAGCATAGAGCCCCAGGCACTGAAAGGTATCTCTGACCAAGTTATCGCTAACACTCCGTTGAATCCGATGAGTAGGAAAAATATCGTACCAAATAATGAAGCATAGGTCATCGTTTTGAGAGCTGAATATTTGCGCAACATGCGTTTAGCGAGCACCGGATATAATCCCCAGACACTCGAGGTCAAAATGGCAATCAGATCTCCACGCAGTACATCCCAGCCTATGGCCAACTTGTTGGTCCCAAAGAGCAAGACAAAGACGACTCCTAATAGAGATAAAGCGCTTCCCAATCTTCCCTTTGATCCTAATCGTTCCTGTCCCGCGAGCCAGGCAAAAATAGCAGCAAAAACCGGCGAGATAGCGAGCATTAATGAGGCATTGGTAGCCGAGGCATATTTTACGGATGCCATGAACAAAGTCTGATAAAGAGTAATTCCAATCAGTCCGAGCATCGCCAATTCCCAGCAATCCTTTAACTGAATACGCAGGTCCTTTTCCAAAGCATAAAGCAAAAAAAACAGTAACGGAGTTGCTCCTACAAACCGAACAACATTAAACGTCAGAGGATCAAAACCCACCATTCCCCATTTGCCAATCGTGTAATTTGCCCCCCAGACCAAGACCACACCCCAAAGTACCCACTCCGGAAAATCCCTGTTTGTCTTCATTAGTTTCCCTCTTTCTCCCTCACCCATACGAAAAACCCCTAGCATTATATAATGCAGGAGTCTATTCTTATTTAATATAATGCTCCAATTGTATCATCGTGACCTTATTCTTTCAATGTACGAATTTACTCATTGACAAATTCTCAAGCATCTCATATAATAATCTTTGTTACGCGGTCATGGCGGAACTGGCAGACGCGCTAGATTCAGGTTCTAGTGCTCGCAAGGGCATGGAGGTTCAAGTCCTCTTGACCGCACCACTTATAAACATAAGGCCTTCGGGCCTTTTTTCTTTTGCCTTTGTTGACTTTTCAAAACCCGTTATAGTCAACAGAAAGTCAACAAAATAATATGCGTGTTTTTTTAGGGCATATTTGCTCTTTGTCGCAAAACTATTATTCCTGTCGCGTAGCAGGAACTCACGTCATCTTATTCAGTCATGCGCGTACGTCGCATTGAACTTCAAGAATGACTAAGCGCGGCATACTTGCCGACTCGAGGAACGTGGAAGAACGAAGATGCCCAGGTAATCAGGTTAAAGATCAGGAGTTTGAAGGACGTAACCTTCCTAGTGTTTTTGTAGCAGGTCATACTACATTCAGATTGGCAAGTTTCGTGAATGCAACATATATTCCTCTAGTTAAAAGAGTCGGCATGGAAAAAGCACCTTACATATAAGGCCTACCCTTAAACAATCGTCTCACCAAAGTGGCCAGTTGCTACGAAGAATAACAAATTTCATAGTTTTGTAATCAAATTCTCCCCAAGGATGGTACCATTGGGCTAATTCAAACCAAGCAGTTAAATTATTAAACTCTTCCTGTGCAACATCATCAAATGTCAAAATTGGTTTAGCATCTGTCAACATAACTCTGAAATACGATTCATCAATGCCCCTTGTCTCAAAATTAAGTAAACCTATCCACCCCACATCATTGCCATGCATTCCTATGGCTTTCATCTGCATAGGTTTCTCCCCATTAAATAAAAGACAATAAATACCTTGCATCCGCATATGGATCCAGCCAAGAATATCATCAGATTCGAACTTAAAAGTATTGCCATCAATAACGAGCTCAGGTTGAGTCCTTTCAAACATTGTTAAGCCATTTGTAAAAAAGCCTTTTGTTTCGAACATCTTAAGATTATTTTTCGGTGCAGTAGATAAGTTAATAATATCCCAAATACCTTTTTCACCGCCAATAACATGAGTGTACTTTTTACGCAGAGGCTCCAGGACATCTCCGATCATTCTGTCGATAAAGTCTTTAACAAACTTACGACTATGCCTAACATCTCCAAAAAACTCAACAGCAAGGTCAATATCCGAATCAATTCGTTCTTCACCTCTGGCCACCGAACCAAACAAAATGACCTTTTTGATACACCACACTATTGAGACTGCATCGACCATTTCTTGAGCAACCTTAAAATGTAAACCTTCACGATTTGGAGATGGACCTGTGACTTGAATAGGTTGAAGCAGTTTATTTGCCTTCATTAACCATTTTTTATACTTTTTATATGGTTTGTGAAGATCAGCTAAGATGCCCTTTAGGGAATCGCTGACTTGATTTGGATTCATTATAAACAGATAAACTTGATCATGGTTAGCCGGATCTAAGAGAAAATATTTTACTTGATCGTAATTTTTGTCGATTTCGCTAAAATAGGGTATTTCATTCTTGTATTCTCTAATCAAAGATATGTATGTAGGATTGTCCAAAATTGAAAAAAAATCATATTTATTAAAATTTTGCAAAAGAGTAAATAACCGTCTTTTATTCTCTTCATTTAGATTTTCAAAGAACTCTCTAACTGCTTGAGGATCCTCCGTAATATCTAACATTTTTTTACCTCCCTTCATTCCATCTATAAAATCATCGGAAACTACGGAAACTTCTTGAAGCTCAGCGGTAGCACTCAGGTTCTGCTATTCGCGCAGCCCGATGGTGCGCCCGAGATCGGGAGCAGCCACTACATTGAGATCGTGTAGTTCCCGCCACTAGGCAGGGAAATTCTCTCTCAGGGTAAACCTTTTCTTCCCGAACTCTAGGAGCGTACTTCTTTCACTCTTTCTCGTGCTACCATTCTCGCAATTAGCTTCATTCTATCTTCTATTAGTTCTTGCTTGCGTGTTTGGAGTGTGCAAAATAACTTTGTGCAAAGGCTACTTCCTCTTTTCTTGGGTCACCATTTTGGGCAATAACAAGCATACCTGGTAAGCATAAAATCTTCAACTTTACGCTTCCCGCCTTTGCCTATCTCTATCATTTTCGTGACGCCACGAAAATGATTAGAAACATCTGTCCCTGTACTTTTGCATGATTCGATCGCCCTTTGAATCAGATTATCATTCATCCTCACACCTCAAACCCTATATTTGAAAAGTCGATCTTCTCTTTCTTACCAACTTCCGCCCTTTGGTACATACATCAGAAAATCCCCGAATTTCCTCAAATACCGCATTCATCTAATCACGAACTCACGTGCTTAAAATTAGCTATTCCAAACATCCTTAAATTACCAAAATAATTTGAAGCAATAAAGGCAACAATATGATCATAAGGGTATGTAATGGTTGAGCCAAGATTTATATATGCTCATTACCGGGTGTGTATGGGTCGACCAAAGATTATCTGCAGGCGATAAATCGTTTGTCTATACTCAGAGGGAAGATCTTTTGTGGTTAGGAAAAGCTTTGCTGCAGTCTATTTCCGACTGCATTGAGGTTCCAACTTATCATAACGGGTCGAGCTAAGATTTTGCCGGGTGTTGAGTTTTCTTACTCAACCATATGTCGGTAGATGTATGCATGTGTAAGAGATTCGGTTATATACAGCCGAAAGGTTGTATGTAGCTGTGTAGATATCTTGTAAGGTCGAGCGAATCATGAATATGGGTTGTGATTTGCTTTATTATGGTCGCAAGATCATGACTAGGTGATAAGGGATCCCTATTGGTGTTAGCGAAGATCATTGCGTGCTCTTATTTATACCTAATCACAAAGGAATCTCCGTTATTCAATGATGTGTATTTGTTAATACGTGATTTGAAAATTTATTATTTAGAAGGGTAACTAGTAGGTCTAATTTGTGATTATCTAAATGTTCCATTGCTTGCCTAATAACTAAAGCGTTGTGGTAACTCTTTCTTAAAGGCTTAACTAATTCTTCGTAATTTCCTATTCCACACAAGTCGTGAGCCACATATATTCCTGTTAGTATGGACGGAAACTGACCAAATCCAAATGCCGGCATCATAACTCCAAAACAGTTACCGGCAAAGAAGGTATTACCAAGACGCGGATATCGACAGAGACCCATTATGTATTTGTTAACCTCAAATTGGTCAATGATCTTTAGGTCCTTGTCAAGATCCTTGCGGACTTTGGTTATAGAATTTGTCCCATAAGGACTCCACATTTAATGTTTGATTTTCCTGGTAGTCAGGATATCCAATGGTAATAACGGCTTCTTTTTCGGAATATGGCAGTAAAAATCCATAGCCTTTGGGTGCCAGGTTGTTGTCGAGCCAAATAGATACATGATGACGATCAAATTTCCCTTCCACTGTAGCGCCTTTCAAAGTAACAGTGAGATCAACCTGAAAATTTTGGACTTTAACAGCATACTCGGCATCACCGGTAGCCATGATTACATAGGTAAAGTCTTGTAGCAATTCTTCATACGTGTATTTAGAATTAAAGTGTATCTCTGACTTAACTTGTCTAAAGAGTTGGGATTCAAAAGATTCATCGTCTCTACCTCTTGAATTTATAAAACCTAAGTGACCGTTAACAACACCTTGGCGATTTTCCGAATAGAAGTTCATTTTGCTGATATTGGCTAATGGTTGTAGAAATATACCGTGGTTTTCTGAAAGGTATGCGTAATCATCGTTTATGGGTCTGTTAAAAATCGGCATAAGCGCCTCACCGTTTACGAACCGATCCCCAACACAATTGCGTTTTTCGAAGATCGTGGGGGAAACTCCGTACTTTTCTAACGTTATAGCACATGCCAAACCAGATAATCCTGCACCTAAAATTGCTACTTTCAATTTACAGTACCTCCTTGTACTGTTTAGTTTGGTTATCACAACGGATATTATTCAACAAACTTAAAGGAGACTTTCAGCTTAACCCATAAGCATGGGGATTCATAACACATGAACTTATTTGTTCAATAAACGATTGGAGTGGCTCAAAATTGGCATCGATAAAAACGCTGTTATTATTAATCCTTGCTGCTTTTTGCAAGGGCAACGCAATCAAGTTGCTCAAACCGCCCCTTGGCATAGTATCCTGATTAGGAAAAAACCTGTCATAGGATTTAAAGGTAATCTCATGCCTTTTATTCATGGCGTAGATAAGTAGTGCGCTTCCGAGTTTTCTCGCCAACGTTGCGGCTATTGGGTTTTCAAAGAATATCCAGGCATGGGCTCCATTTCCTGACCTGGAGCGTTCAATAGCTATCGGCAAATCAAATTCCAAGCATACTTCTCTAAACTGTGAAATATCCGTCTGCCACTCTCCATCATCAAAGTCAATGGCTAAAAAGTAGCAAGTTTCATCAAGTTTTTTCTCCATGGATCCTATAACTAACTATGACAAGTAACTAACCTCCTGGTATTGCCTTCACTAAAAAGTGAGGGCTTTTCTTATTCAATTATACGCTAGGAAGGGTTTACCTGCGTATGAATAATGCGTATAATGTAAACAGAGGGAGGCGATAGAAACTATGAAGGTTCGGGAAGTACTTAAGCTTCTGAATCAGGATGGATGGACAGTGAAAGATACAAAAGGCTCACACAGTCAACTTACACACCCGACAAAACCGGGAAAAGTAACATTGCCGAACCACAAAGGAGACATACCACCGGGCACACTTAATAGTATCTGGAAGCAGGCAGGGTTAAAATAAGCCCTGCATCGTGCTTAATCTATAAATGATAAATAATATTGGAGGGATTAACTTGCGCAAAGTAACTTATTTTGCAGTGTTTGAACCGTCGACCGAAGGAACATTTGGCGTATATTTCCCTGATTTGCCAGGATGTATTTCAATGGGCGATAACTTTCAACAAGCTCAATCCATGGCAAAAGAAGTGTTGGGTCTTCATTTATGGGGGATGGAGAAAGATGGGGATAATATACTGGAGCCTTCTCAGCCACCTTTTGAAGATATACCCAAAGGCGCTGTGGTCGTTTCCATTACAGTTTTTCCCGATATAATCAAAAATGAGATGGATAATCGGGCCGTGAAGACAAATATAACATTACCTGCATGGTTAAAAGAATTGGCTGAAACACAAGGAGTAAATTTTTCGCAGATCACCCAAGCAGCCTTAAGAGAATATCTTGAGGTAGAAAAACAATAACGCTGATAAAGCAAATAGAGGATATTGGGGTTAAAACCCCCCAATATCCTCTATTTGCTATTTGTGTCCTAATATTTTCACCCAGTGATAGTATAGTTATGTTTTACGCAACAAGTAAATAATACAACATAGACCCTTACTTGCACAGTGGATATAATTCAAGCCTCAACACCTTGATTTAAGCCAAATTGGTCTCTGTAACGAAGAAATTTGGGATTTCGAAAAGCTAAATTCACTACTTTCTCAACCTTATAATGTGTTCGAAGAAACTCTTGCGTCGGCGTCAACTCCGTTTTTCCATCCCATGGTGTTTTACGTCGTGATTTACCATGACTTTTACCAGCCATGTTATTATCCTCCGTAGTAATAGAATATTTCTATTGTAGAGGATATAACTCCACTGTGCAAGTAAGGGTTTTTACAACATTAGTCAAGGATCCTTAAACACCTATCATTGCTACATTCCCTATAATTTACGTCTCAGTTAAGGATCTAGATTCAGGTTCTAGTGTTCGCAAGGACGTGGAGGTTCAAGTCCTCTTGACCGCACCACTTAGAACTGTAAGGCCTTCGGGCCTTTTTTCTTTTGCCTTTGTTGACTTTTCAGAACCCTAAATAGTCAACAAAAAGTCAACAAAATATTATGAGTGCTTTTTTAAGGCATATTTGCTCTTTATCGCAAAACCATCATTCCTGTCGCGTAGCAGGAAATCACGTTAATCTACAGAAACTCTCACGTGGACGTTCTATAAGTGCGGTTTGATACATTACCCCAGCAACATCAGTTCACCATTATGTCAAAGACCCCAGTCACCCCACAAGTGCCCTGGCACAATTACCCTGACCAGTCAGAATTGTGTCAATATAAAAATAGCCATACATTCATTTACGTCAAATAGAGTTTTCAATCCTCCCATATAATACCTGTCCCTCTGTGTCATTTCCACATCTTCACTTTATTCCCTCCCAGGGAAGCAAAAATAAACCAATACAACAAAAAAACAGACCGTCCCAAAAAACGATCTGCTAAAAAGTTTAGTAGAAGACCTTACGACTCTCAAAATAGAGTTGGTATTTACTGCGTGGCGATTTACTCTCTCATAGCAAGACCTTTGGTAGTTACAGGATCAAATCTTGATAGGCTGACTCTAGGCTAGACTGTAAGGATTCTTCGACCACTCGGCGCACGACCCCAAAGGAAAGCGGGTAAACCCGGTCTTGTAGCTTCGCCAATTCTTGAACAATGGGTTGCGGCAGAAGATCCGATCGAGTACTCGCTAGTTGTCCTACTTTTACAAAAGCTGGACCAAGTTCCGCGCATGCATTTCTTAGATGCGCTCCAACGAGTGCAGAGTTTTCCTCCTGCATTGGCCTAAGATTTCCCGAGAACAGTATCATTGCTTACTTTAACGTCAAGATTACTTTTGTTAAATAAAAAACAAAAGAGATACATCTTAAGCGAAAATACACGCCTGATATCTGAGAAAAATCAAAACCGTTTAATCATTTTATTCCAATAGTATCAAATATTGGAATACGGACATAGAGTAAATTATAACACCAGTTTCTATTATGGTTAGGGAATCATAATTACAGAGCAGTTCCTTAGTAGGAATTGAGGTATGATCGTCTATTACTGAACTGCAAGGAGGGAGGAGGAATTACAATGACATTTGGTGCTGACGGAGCTGGGTCCGGCTTTGGAGCAGGTATTGCTATCGTAGTTGTAATCATTTTACTGCTGATCGCAATGGGTATCGTTTTCTAATTTAAACCTTATATTAAATAAAAAGGGAGGATATCTTATGTACGGATCTAGAGTCGTTCATTATCCAAACATTTCCCCTGTTGGTGCTCCACCACACATTGGTCCAATTACTACCGCCTATTGTCCGCCTGTTGCCCCAGTTGCGGGTATTGGCGTAGGTGTAGGTATTATTGCTATAGCTATATTGATCTTGATTGCCTTGGGTGTAATTTTCTAAGATAAGTCTTAACCAGGAAATAGTAAAGGAGGAAATAATATGGCATTCGGTGCTGAAGGAGCAGGCTGGGGAACAGGAATAGCTATTGTAGCTATAATAATTCTCTTGCTAATTGCTATGGGTATTGTCTTCTAATAATTCACCTTCGGAAAGACTTAAATTAATCTCAATTTATTATCTGTCTTTTCTAATATCACAATCTTGTTACCGTTAATCACCTTCGAAGACCAGGGTACAACTAATTCATGTGGCAAGGCATTAACCGGTTCCGTGTAGTTGAGAAACGGTTAATGCCTTGAATTGTTCCGCTATAACCGTTTTACTACTTGAAAAATGTTGCCGCAAAACATGTTCTATGCTTCCTTTCACTGTGCCGTTGTCACTGTCACTGACTCTGGTACTAGTAATGGTATTGGTGATTTAGGCAATAAACTTATACCTAAGAGTAATACCACCGATAACATAATAAAAATGATTACTGCCTTATTATCATTCATGATTTCTTACTCCTCCTTTTTGGGTAACCTTATAAATGATTGCCACTTATATAAGATGGTTACGCCAACTCACTAACGGATAAAGTGTACTACTTAAGTAACTTTGTCTAGAAGCCATAAGATTATGACAATTACCGCAATCGTTCCTAAGATGTTTCATCATCCTTCCTTAAATTATACTTGTCTAGCAAATACTTAACTCAAGTCGGATAATTTTTTTAATAGGAATAATTAGGATTATAACGTAAAAAAATGCCATTTCGATGACATTTTCATTGATGGTCAAATATATTTATCGTAACTCATACAGCTATTAAAACCATGTTTCTTTCAGCAGGGCTTCACTCCCAGTTTGTATCCTACCCCCTGCACTGTTACAACGTATAAGGGATTAGTAACCTCTGACTCAATTTTTTCTCGTAGGCGTTTTACCAACGTCGTAACGACTGCTGGATTATTATACTTGTCCTCATTCCAGATTTGGTAGAGGAGCTGTTCTCTTGTATAGACCTGTTTTGGATGGTTGGATAGAAGCCAGAGAAGCTCAAACTCTTTGGGAGTTAGGTCAACCTCATTACCTCCAACCTCAGTAACTCTGTTGATCAGGTTCATAGTAAGTCCCGGGAGTTTTACGATATTTCGCACGTTGTTCTGATAACTGTGCTCTTTAGCCCTGCGCATTACCGCCTTAATGCGCAAGAGGAGTTCTACACTCTCAAACGGCTTGGTTATATAGTCATCACATCCTAAAGTAAGCCCTAAAACCTTATCTGCATTCCGGTCCTTGGCAGATAGAATGATAATAGGCAGATCACTATCTTCTCGGATTTTACGACAAACTTCAAATCCATCCATTCCTGGCATCATGATATCGAGTAACAGGAGGTCCGGATTGCTGTTACGAAACCCTGAGAGGACTTCTGTACCTTTTCCAACAACTATTACGTTAAAACCTTCTCTGGTCAATAATATATGTAGAAATTGCTGGATACCAGTATCATCTTCTGCCACCATAATTGTTGATCCCATGAAAGATCCCTCCTTCTCGTTGTCGAATGGTACGATTGTCTGAACCTATATCGCTATCCCATCATCATTTAAGTTTAATTTCACATCCTTTTCCTGAACGTTAAATGATACAATAAAACAAAATTTACTTCCTAATCCTTCTTTACTCTCGAAATATATATTTCCGCCCATTAGTTCGACTAATTTTTTGGAAATTGCAAGACCGAGCCCTGTGCCTCCGACTTCCCTGGTATTTGTATCATCAACCCGGCTGAACCTCTTGAATAATCTGTCAAGCTTGTCCTCAGGGATCCCAATTCCTGAATCAGACACGATAAATGCTAGTTTTAAGTTACCTTCATCTTGTTCTACAATATCAATACTTAAAGTCACTCCACCATGATTCGTATATTTTATGCCATTATCCACTAAATTTAAGAGTACCTGTTTTAATCTTATAGAATCTCCAACTAATTGTTTTGGAATTTTGCAATCAATAGTATTTTGTCCCAGATAAATATTCTTCTGTATTGCAGAAACCTGAAACAAATTAACCACTTCTTGAAGTAGTTCACGAATATCAAATGGGCCTTGGTCCAAATCAACTTTACCTGCTTCAATTTTTGAATATTCCAGTATTGCGTTTAATACTTTCAAAAGTGCTCTCGTTGATGATTTTACGATGGTTAGACAATGTCGTTGTTCTTCTGTTAACTCCGTGTTAAGCGTTAATTCAGTCATCCCTATGATGCTAGTCATAGGTGTTCGAATTTCATGGCTCATATTTGCGAGGAACGCACTTTTTGTAATGCTGGCAGCTTCAGAAGCTTCTGTTGCAATTTTCAGTTCTTCCTCTATCAGCTTACGGTCAGTGATGTCATGAAACATCGAAGCCCATAAAACTCTATTTTGAGTATCTATAAGAAAAGAAGAAGCTTCTATTATTTTGACAATACCGTTTGTTAGGGCTATCGTTTGTTCAAGTCTCTGTCCTTGCCAATTGGTCGATTTATCAACCATATCCATATATCGTGTTTTTAGAAAGGTTGCATACTCTGGTGAAGTCATCTCAACAGGTGTTAACTGATATTGCAAATCCCATATATTATTATTTATTGCATAACGTCGTTTTATATCAGAGATATGTTCCATTGCTTTGTTCCAAGTAATGATCTTTCCATGACTATCGCTAATGACAATCGCATCCCGGGATTGCTCGATTATCTGGCGATTTTCCTCTTCAATTTCTCTTAGTGCGGTTTCCGCATTTTTTGTGTTTGTGATGTCTGCCAGTGCGACTAGGCACTTACGTGTGCCGTTGGCGAATTGCGCAACGGTTGCCGTTAAGTGTGCCCATAATAGTGTTCCGTCCTTTCTAAGAATTCTATATTCATGCTCCTGGAGTTTACCTGTCTCATAGAGCCTGCTAATTAATAAAAGGTAGCTCTTCCGGTCCTCTTTGTGAATTAGCATTGAGAAGGTCTTCTCGAGCATCGTACCTTCTCCAAGCATTTTAATGAAAGCGTTATTGCTCTCTAAGATTATTCCCGAATCCGAGATGGAACAATAACCAACTGGTGCTAAATCGTACAGTTGGAAATAGCGTTCTCGTTCGGCGTCAAGTTCTGCCTGCACCCGTCGCAACTCATCATTCTGAATCTCTAATTCAAGCTGATGAACGTATAGTTCGTTTAGCTTCCGCTGTGTTTCTTCAGTCGACAACGTCCCTGAGTCTAAGGGTGGCTGAACTATTCTTTTAATAATCAGTTCTTCAGCCTGTTGCTTTAGAGCCTGCATTGCATGTGCTAAGGGTTTTGTGGGTATGGGTCTGCTAGTCTTGTTTGACATAATGCACTTCCTTCATTTCCCAAAGGTCTTTCCTCACCGCTTGCCCTCTTAAGCTCTAGGACTAAGACTATAGTAAAAAAGTGTTTCTATGCTTACTTTAGCTGAACTAGTTCACTTAAGCCGAGGTTTCATCGGGTTCTCAGTTAGCTTCCTTAAAGGTAATCCAGCCTTTCTTGGCAATATATCTGAAGAATGTTATCACTCTTCTTAAGGATTCTTCCATTGAGTCTTTACTATTTATATTGACGGATTTAGAAATCTCGAATATTGTTCTTTTCCCATCCACCAATAACCATGTCATAGAGGACAATTCATCAAAAGTCAGGTCATTGGCAGGAGATTTTTTGACTAACCACCCTGCAAATCTTCTTACAGGGTCTTTTACGGAAAAATACAATTTGACTCTACCATTGATATTCTCCCAGTTCATATACTTGATTACCGGAATATATAATGCAAAATTGTATTTGTCCTTTGCAGAATGTTCTTGCATACTTATTCCACACCCTTATTTTTCTTGATAGCAAAGATATATACCCAAGTTCCAAGGGCAATGAACATTATGAAGGAGAATAAGCTGCTTTTTGCAAGTGCTGGAAACAATGTGGCTCCAATCCCTATGTTCACTTCGAGTACGGCTAAGGCCGCAATTAATATCCCTATGAGGGCATCACCTGCAACAAGTCCTGATGCAAGGAGTATACCCCTTTCAATAGAACCTGCTTTCCGTTCTTCGTTGTTTTTAAATTTAGCCTCAACGATCTTTCTAATTATACCACCGATTAATACAGGTGAGCTAAGTGATATTGGAAGATAAATACCAAGTGCAACTGGAAGGATTGGAATACTTGCCAAAGCACAGAATATTGCAATGGCAGCTCCAACTATAACCAGAGTCCAAGGTAGCTGTGCGGTCATTATCCCTTCAACAATAAGTTTCATTAAAGATGCTTGTGGGGCAGCAACTTGTGCTGTTCCGATACCGTATGCCTTGTCTAGAAGAAGCACTACTCCTCCTGCTACCACTGAAGCTACAGATAATGCTATAAACATTCCAATCTGAACTTTCTTAGGAGTCCCCCCTATTATGAACGTGGTCTTTAAGCTCTGTGCAGTACCACCGGCAACTGCAATTGCAACACAGACAACGCCTGCGATAAGTAGTGCTGTTTTGATGCCCTCATCGCCTACTACTCCTGTAATTTTAAGCAAGGTGGTGACAACTAATAAAGTTGCTATGGTCATACCTGACACTGGATTACTTGAAGCTCCAATGATACCAACCATTCTGGCAGATACAACTGCAAAGAAGAAGGAGAATATAAGCGCGGATACACCACCGAGGAGTCCTCCTCCTATTACTGGGATTAACCAAGTTGCGAAAAATCCAAAGGCAGCAGCTCCAATTACCCATAACAACGGAGCCTCAAGATTCATTCTCTCAACTTTGCCGCCATCTTTTCCTCCAATACCTGCAAGAGACTGCTTGAAGCTTGATACGATTGCAGGAAGAGACCTTACAAGTGATATAATTCCACCCATTGCAACTGCACCGGTACCGATGTATCGGATGTAGTTTGACCAGATATCACTGGCTGCCATTTGCGAAATGGGAATAGTACCCGGAAATATTGGTGTTGCAAGCCCTGCGCCTATGAAGCTTATCATGGGTATCAAGGCAAACCATGCAATCACACCACCACCAAACATCAGCGCAGAAGACTTTGTGCCTATGATAAAACCAACACCAAGCAGCGAAGCCAGGGCGTCAACACCGATCTGTGTTCCTTGATACCTTGTGAAGGTGTAAGAGGCCGTCTCTGTCCAAAATCCCAATCCGCCTGCAATAAATTTGTAAATTCCACCGACACCAATTCCTGTTAAAACAGTTTTGAATCCACTTCCGCCAGCACTACCTGCAACAAGCACTTCAGCAGCCGCCATGGCTTCAGGAAATATAAGTTCTCCATGTTCTTCGACGATTAGGAATCTTCTAAGAGGGGTTATAAAGAACACGCCCATTATTCCACCCACCACAGTGACAATGGCAACCTGGAGGATCGTCAGTCCAAAGCCTAAGAGAATAAGGGCTGGAAGTACGAAGATGATACCGCCTGCTATGGATTCTCCCATGGCTGAAAGTGATGCAACAAAATTGGCTTCAAGTATGTTATTTCTTTTAAAGGCGCCCTTCAATAACCCTATACCAAGTATGGCACCAGGGATACCTGCTGCAATAGTCATGCCTACTTTAAGTCCTAGATAAGTGTTTGCCGCGGCAAACAAGCAGGCGAACAGGACACCTATTATGAAGGAATAACCGGTTGTTTCAGGCATTACTTCACTGGTTGGGACAAAAGGAATGTAGTCATCTCCTTTTATTCCTCCATACGCACTGCTGGAGAGTTTTTTATTAATTGTTTCACTCATGGATTTCGATCTCCTTTATCTAATTTATTTTAAGTTTTCAAGCAAGGCTGTCACGAATTTATAGGTTCTTGCAGCGGATGAGATACTCATATGTTCTCCTGGAGTATGTACATCGAAGAGATTGGGGCCAAAGCTTATCATATCTGTATCTGGAAGTATTTTCTTAAGTAGGCCGCATTCAAGTCCTGCATGGATAGCACTTATTTCCGGTTCTTTCTTGAAAAGACCCTTGTAGGTTTCCATCGCTGTCTTTCTTATTTTGGAGTCCTCTTCATACTGCCACTCAGGATAATCACCGGTGTTGTTTACTAGAGCACCCGTAAGACTTCCCAAAGCAGATATGATTTTTGCTATTTCTGCCTTCTGGCTTTTGACTGAACTTCTTACGGCATGTGTGAATTCTATCGTTCCACCGTTGTCTTCCAAGACTCCTAGGTTCAAGCTACTCTCCACAAGGCCCTCGATATCGCTGCTCATGCTCTGGATTCCATCGGGTACTGTCAAAATATAGTTGATGATGTTGTTGCTGCTCTTCGATGCCATCATCTGATCCCCTGAAGCTTTTTTAATTTCGACCTTCACCTTAGAGTCTTGAACTTTATTTTCATCTTTAAAAATAGAATCCATATCCTTTATTATTTCAGAGGCCTGCTCAGCATTTTCCTTAGTGAAGACTATTGTTGCATAGGCTTCTCTGGCAATGGCATTGTGTTTTGCCCCGCCTCTTAAAGTAACAAGCCTTATCCCAATTTCCTCGTTGAGTCTGTTCAGAGCTCGTCCTAAAAGCTTGACAGCATTTCCTCTTTGCTTGATGATTTCTATTCCTGAATGTCCGCCCTTTAATTCCGTTACAGAAACTTCCATAACCATTCCGGACAGGTCTTCATAATCCGGTTTGAAGGTGACATAAGAAGTCAGACCTCCAGCACAGCTCACAAGGAATATGCCCTCTTCTTCCGCGTCGATATTCAGCATGGTCGTTCCTGATAAGTGTTCTGCCGTTAAAGTACTTGCTCCGTGCATACCTGTTTCTTCGTTGGTGGTGATTAGGAGCTCTATAGGAGGATGTTTCAACTCTTTCGCATCAAGGATTGCCAATCCATACGCCACGCCTATACCGTCGTCTGCGCCTAACGTGGTATCTGTTGCATAAATGAAATCATCCTCAATTCTTAACTTTATTGGGTCCTTTAAAAAATCATGGTTGCTACTATTTATTTTTTCACCGACCATGTCCATATGTCCTTGGATAATCACAGGTGCTGATTTCTCATAACCCTTGGTTCCATCCTTTTTAATAATTACATTCAGTGCTTCATCCTGGAAGACCTCCAGATCCCGTTTTTTGGCAAAGTCCACCAAGTAGTCACTTACCTGTTTTTCATTTCCCGAAGTTCTTGGGATACTGGATAATTCCTCAAAAAAAGCGAAAACCTCTTTGGGTGATAGTTTATTTAATACGCTCATTTAACTGCTCCTTTCACCTACGCCGAGTAGATCATCTGTTTTCAATTGGAATAACTAGAATTATTATAACAAAATTATAACAAAAAAAAGCCATTTCTATGACATTTTCAGTGATGGTCAAATATTTACAAATAACATCCTACTTCTTGTTATTGCTAGTAAGCCATACTCCTTTTTATTAAAAATAATTAGTAAGGAAGTCATCTGGAGAAACCGCTTTAACTGGTGACTCAGCAAAGTCTTTCAGATTGCGAGTAATGATTAACTCAATTCTCCTGCGTTTGGCACAAGTTGCTAATAAGGCATCTTCATAATCATCCATTGGAAGACCGAGTGCCTTTTCACAATCACTTTTTGTAACGTCAATAACTTCAAATATGTTGAAAAAATTAATAAGCATTTCCTTTGCTCGATTACTATCATGATAATCTCTTTTAAGGAAATAGTAGATATCAGTAACGGAGCTTGCAGTAATGGATGCATTCACCTTTTCATCTGCAACAAGAAGTAAAATCTTTTGTGCGGAAGCATTGAAAGGTATACGGTTTAGCCCTGCATCAAGAATGACATTTGTATCAATCAGTACGTTCATATTTCTTTAACCTTTCCGCTCTTGACTGTTCTAAAGAAATATCATTAGAGAGAGAACCAAAAAACGACTTCATAATTTCCACCTTGTCTTCTTTTAGAGGAGTGAGTTTTGCAATACCCTTTCCATTCTTCGTGATGATAATTTCCTCATCATTAACGAGTGTTAAATATTTTCCGATGTTTGTTTTAAATTCAGTCGCGGTAATAAGCATTCAAACCACCCCTTGTCCAAAATATCAGATGATTTCATTATATCAAAATCGCACGATATTGCAAATGTAAATCGTGCTATTTTGTGTAGAGGGAAGTAGTTTCCTGTCAAATCAAACATCACGATAATTCGTAAATATTGTTGGGCAACATGGCAGTAGAGGCTTAGATATATCAACCCTGACAGATGATTCTCGTTTACAAAACCACGAATATGTGTCTTGAACCACTCACTAACATTGATCAACTCTATTTTAGCTCAAGCTTCCCTGCCGCGACATGTTCTAACATCTTTGAAATAATAAAGTTGAAAATTCCATTAGGATATATCTCATCGCCTACATTCCTGGGAATTGGTTTGTAATTTTTTTATGCTTGATTTTACTTTTACATAAGAAAGAGCAATGATTGCAACAATTCCTATACTCGCAAACAATCCTATACGCTGGATTGGATTAAATGCCACTCCGATTAAAGCAAGGATTACAAGTACAATTCCCAAATATGAACTGTACGGTGCAAATAACATTGTAAATTGCTTATCTTGGAACTTACTTTGGAGAAGATAATTCTTTCGGTTTTTTATTTGTGAAGCTAAAATGATAATCCAATTCCCAATCAATAATACACCTGCTGCCGTGGTTAAATACTCGTAAATGGTTTCTGGTAATACGAAAGATAATAAAATGGTTATCAATAAACCAATGGTACCTAGTAAGAGCGCAATGACATTTACGCCTCTTTTATCCTTTTTCAGGACCATTGCCGGCGCCTCATGATCCTTTGCAAGCGATAATAATACATTGGTTATGGCAAAAAGTGCCCCCACGAAGGTGGAAAATGCAGCGCTGATAATAACGATATTGAAAATAGAAGTTACATAAGCCAGCTGGAATGAAGCAAGTGCGGTAATAAAAGGACTCTTACTTACCTCAATTTGCTGCCAATCTACCATTTTCAAAATTATCACAAGAGAGGTAATATATAAGATCACTAACGCTAGATTTAGCGCATTAATAGCTTTAGGAATGGATTCTTTTTTCTTTAGCTCTTTAGAAGCTGCACCTACCACAGCCACACCAGCGAAAGGAAATAGTGCGAAAATCATGGAAGACCATAGTCCCGTTATGCCTTTTGGAAACCAATCAAGAGTGGACAAGGAAATCACTGCGCCTCCATCTACTGCAGCTTTAGGCGACACATACCCTAGGATGAATAAGACACCAAAACTAATAAACAAAACAAGAGTGGTGATTTTTACAATGGCAAAGAAGGATTCAACTTCTCCAAAACTTTTCACCCCCAGCAAGTTAATGCCTAATCCTAATGAAGAGTAGATAACAGAGAATAACCATAAAGGAATCTGTGGAAACCAATAGCGCGAGAACACCGATAAGGCAGTTACTTCACTGGACATAATCAGTACCCCTGCAATCCAGAACATCCAGCCGCTAATAAACCCAATATTGTCTCCAAAAGCCTTTCTAGCATAATCTCTAAATGATCCTGTTGCTGGATCATTTATCTTCATTTCTGCCAAGGCACTAAAGGTGATATACCCCATTAATCCGGCGATTAAAAATGCAAGGATTACAGAAGGGCCCGTTAAACTAATCGCTACACTGGTTCCTAAAAAGAAGCCTGCTCCAATGATCGAACCAATTCCAATGAGACTCAGTTGCCACCAAGTTATTCCTATCTCGCCACTATGTTTAGTTTCCTTCTTCTTTTGATGTGCTACCATCTGCACAACTATCTTTTCATTCTTCACCCTATATCTTCCCTACCTTCATGCTCTCACTATCATATTGGAGCCAATGCTAACCTTATACTACTTTAGTCCAATTGCCATTATAGTACTCATTGTCTCAATATTCTAATCCCTAATCCCTTTTCCTTTTTTTGTTTTGAGGAGGGATTAGTCTAAATTCAACCGTTTGCTTAATATGAAATTGGTTACCGTGAAGTAAGCTGCACATTGAATTCCAGTAAAGATTATTCCATAACCAATTACCATTTGCATTGTCGACTGCAAGCCAACTAAATCATTGATTGAACTTATATTGAAATATATATTAGAAAAGCCGTTGAAGCTAACCAATATGAAAAAGATTTTGGTAAGGGTAGAGAGGACAATAAAGGCACCGAAGGAGGCCAATGTTCTATGTGGGCTGAACAAATGTCCGAGGGCTATAGAGGCATAAACGATTAAAATGCCTGAAGCCAAGCTTAACAAGATGGCTATGATAATCTCAAAAGTCATAAGGTAGGCCGAAGCGCCCAATTGTTCAAGAACTAGGTGATAAAATCTTGTAAAGCCCTTGGCAATGTCAGAGATGTCACCTTTATTAAACGCGATAATTAAGATCGAAATCATGGCAACGATTACACTGACCCCCATCCATAACATAGACACCAGAAGTTTACTGGTAATATGCTTCCAGGGCTTTGTAGGTAGGGTAAGCATTAAATAGCCCTCATCGGAAAGTAGATTTTTGTAAAAGCGCTGAATCATCATAAGAAAGGTCATTACGAACATTCCCACCATAATAATAATATAGATTATCATACTGAGAATTGCGGGAGTAGCCCATTTCTCGGGACCTACAGCAGAAATAAATCTTGTGATTCCTGCGAAGATCAGCAAAGCGAGGAATAGTGGTAGAAATATTCTCCCAGTGGCTTTAATTTCGTACTTTAAAAGCTTGCTTAGCATTTGAATACCTCCCTGAATAAACCATCAACAGATTTGCCCTTTTCATCCCGGATATCATCCACCGTAGAGGTCAAAACCACTTGGCCTTGATTTATGAAAATCACGGAATCCAAAATCTTTTCAATATCTGAAATGAGGTGGGTCGAGATAATCACAGTTGCATTTTCATTGTAATTACTAAGAATAGTCGCCAGAATATAATCCCTTGCGGCCGGATCAACGCCGCCTATCGGTTCATCTAAAAGATAAAGCTCCGCTTCACGACTCATAACCAGAATCAACTGCACTTTTTCCTTCGTTCCCTTGGACATAGTTTTTAGTCTGTCATTAGCGTTGATATTGAGTCTTTTAAGCATATCGTAAGCTTTCTCTGGTTTAAAATTGTCATAGAAGTCGGAGAAAAGTTCAATGATTTGATGTACGCGCATCCAATCATTCAAATAAGTCTTTTCCGGAAGGTAGGATACGATTTTTTTGGTCTCTATGCCCGGCTTCCTGCCTCCAATGAGAATATTTCCTCTGGTAGGGGTCAAGAGCCCATTGGCCAGCTTGATAATCGTGCTTTTCCCGCTACCGTTAGGTCCCAGAAGCCCAACTATTTGTCCTCGCTCTACTTTTAGATTAACGCCAGATACGGCTATTTTGCTGGCAAATTTTTTCGTGAGTTCGGTGCATTCTAAAATAACACTCATTTCTTCATCTCCTTTACCATGTTATTAATAATGGTTAAGATCTCTTTTTGTTCAAAGCCCATCAACTGCATTTTTTCCAAGAATTCCGAGATTTGTTCCTGAGCTAATTTGTTTTTTGCCAATTCGACCATGCGTGTATCCTCCGTTATCGATCGACCACTTGTACGGTGCGTTATTATGAGGCTGTCTTCCTCCAGCTTCGCCAGAGCCCTCTGCATGGTATTGGGATTTACTGCAGCCTCTTTAGCCATATCTCGCACAGAAGGCAGTCTAGACCCAGGGGGATAAGCACCGGAAAATATCATCAACTTAATTTGATCAATTAACTGTGTGTAAATAGGTCTGTCAGATTTTAATTCCCAAGGCATAGTATTACCTCCTTATTGTATTAAAAACTTAATACAATAATACATAATTATTAACTTATTGTCAACTGGGGGGCCTCTATTCTTTCACGAACTGGCTCTCTAACCTAAATTTGCCCCCCCATAACCGTAACTATCACGGCATGGGAGGGCTTTTTGTTTAAAACAAACTGACAACTAGAGTTGAGAACATCTTTAATTTTTCTTCAATTTAACGGCAGTGCCGAAAACAAGTATTTCCGCCGCCCCCTGCATTACATTTGAAGTTGTAAAACGGATATTGAGTATGGCATCAGCACCCAGTTTCTCTGCCTCTGTAACCATTTTAGCGGTAGATATTTGCCGAGATTCGTCGAGCATTTGACTGTATTCTTTTAGTTCTCCACCGACAATCTGTCTAAATACAGCGATTAGGTCTTTCCCCACGTGTTTCGCTCTGATTGTGCTTCCTTTGACTAAGTCCAAAGACTCGCTTACTTCATAACCTGGAACATAATCAATACTTGTTAAGATCATTCTTTTCCGCCTCCTTGTCTTTAATTCTCTCCCTGACTAACAGTATTAACAACAGTACAGCGCTTATTACACCTATAATGATTGCACCACCAACAATAACCGGAATTAACGAAGGAAAAATAAAAGCTAAACCTAATATTCCAAAGAAATATAAGGCTATACAGAAAACTAATAACCAGCTTAGTAGTTTAATCATTTTTTTACCCCCTTACTTCAGATCATCTTCATCTCTATTATTCTACATTCTAATTCATCTACTTAGCCATCACAGTTTGAAGTATCGGTAATCCATAATATATAAGAGCAATAATGACGGCTATTGTAATCGCCAATTTGAATAACTTTGTAAAAATAAAGCCCACAGCAAGGATCCCTAAACCCAAAATCAGTATTTTTTGCAACCCTAGCCCAGTGAAAAAATTCTCCACAAATTTCCCCTCTCTTTTCAATAATATTTTCTCACGTTTCTCTTGTTATCTTTTATCTTCTATCTTATCTTATTTAACGGCGTTGATATATACCTTTTGCTATTTATTTATTAGCTATATGGCTATATAATAAATTACGTTTAGAAAAGACTTGTAATGGCAGGTGAAATCAAATGAATGAGAGCGTCTTTAAGGCAATGTCCGACTCAACACGCAGAAAGATCATTGAATTATTGAAGGATGGACCAAAGGCGGCTGGTGAAATTGCGGACCACTTTTCACATGCTCAGCCGACAATTAGCCGTCATTTGAATGTGCTCAAAAATGCACATTTGATTGTCGCTCAGAAGGAAGGAACATTTATTATTTACAGGCTCAACACAACAATATTGCAAGAATGGCTTGGGTGGCTTATTGAACACTTTGGCGGTGGAGATAGTGATGGAAAGGAATAGGGCAATGCGAACCGAATGACTCGGCATCATTCTCTTATGGCACGTGCTGTGGAGGATTGATCCAAAGAAAAAGAACTATTTCTACGCTAAAAAATTAAATATATGTTGGAGGGAAATCCATATGAATAATGCTATTGAAATACAAAAGCTTTGTAAAAGCTATAAAGATTTTACATTGAAAAATATCTCTTTTTCTCTGCCGATGGGACATATTATGGGATTTGTCGGTCAGAACGGCGCCGGTAAGACCACCACAATCCGGTTGATCCTCAATATGATTGACCGGGAAAGCGGTGAAATAAAAATATTCGGCCTGGATAATGTGAGTGACGAGCAGATAATCAAGCAGGACATTGCGGTAGTTTTTGACGATATATATTTTGTTGACAGTTGGAAAGTCCGTGAAGTGGAAAAATCCATTAAACGCTTTTACAGCAACTGGAGCAGTAAGTTATTCAATCAATATGTAAGCAATTTTCATCTTCCCATGGACAAAAAGGTGAAAGAATTATCTCGTGGTATGAAAATGAAGCTGATGCTGGCTGTTGCATTGTCACACGAGGCAAAACTATTGCTACTTGATGAACCGACGAGCGGGCTTGATCCCGTTGCCCGCGACGAGCTGCTTGAAATATTGAGCAAATATATCGCCGACGGGCAAAAAAGCATCCTTTTTTCAACCCATATTACCTCTGACCTGGAAAAAATCGCCGACTATATTACGCTGATTGATCATGGGAATATTTTTTATTCCGGAACTAAAGATGATTTGCTGGAAAGCTTTTGCATCGTCAGAGGCGGCCCGCATGACCTGACGGATGCGCTGAAGAAAAAAATCATCGGGCTCACCACGAATATTGCCGGATTTGCGGGACTGTTGCCGACTTCCGAGATGAAACATTTGGCTCCGGAAATCGTTACTGAAACACCTTCTATAGACGAGATCTTAATATCAATAAGTAAAGGAGAAGGAAACCGTGAGTAATATCCTCAAATCGATAAAGCTCGATCACGATATAATGAAGTCGCGATATCCGATGTTCGGTATTGCTTACATTCTTGGGATCTTCCTCGCTGTGATTTCCAAAACGCCCATTTATGGCGCCTTGGTTGTCATGATCATTTCGGCGCCCCTTACCGGTCAGTATTTTTCCATATATGAAAAAAACAACCTCGAAACAATGTATGGAGTATTGCCACTCAGGAAATTCGAAGTCGTCATAGGCAGATACCTATTCGCCCTGTGCATCGTCGTCATAAATGGTATCATCGCGGCGATACTGGCATATATCATTTCGTTTTTAACCAATAGGGGAATGAGCGGCCTCGAATCCCTGACCTATTTGTCCGGCGGCTTCTTTTATGTCTGCCTGATGTTCGCGGTGATATTTCCGCTGTATTTTAAATTTCCGTTCTCTAAAGTATATGTCTTTTCCAACTTGCCGTTTTATTTGATTTTCATAATCACCTTCGCCTTTACGAGAAAAACGAACGTTCTCAAACAGACGGGCCCGGCGGCCCAGTATCTCGCTTCCCACCTTATAATAATAGCGGCCATCGGGTTGAGCCTAGGGTTGATCCTGCTGGCTCTTTCATGTCTTTTATCCTGCGCTCTTCTTGAGGGAAACCGGGCGGCAAGCCTACCGGCGGAAAAACCGGAAAAGCGCCTGTTTTTCGTCGACAACCTGCGCACATGGATAGTGATCCTCGTAGTGCTGCAGCACTTGGCCGAACTCTACAACACGTTGTATTTGTTCATGATGCTGAACTCGGCATACTTCATGGTCCTGCTTTTCCTGCTCGCGGGGTATTTCACGCCCGGATCATTCGAACGCAATGGACCCGGAACCTTCCTGAAGGACAGGCTGATGCGGCTCGGCGTCCCCACGCTCATTTACGCATTCATACTCAGCCCAATTGCAAGAATTGGCACGCATGGGCAGCAAGCGCTTGCGGGCAATACAACGGCTAGCCTGTTTGCCCTGGGGCCGATGTGGTTCGTAGTGATGCTGCTCGTTTTCGACCTGGGCTACATGGCGTGGCGCATGGCGATGAAGAACAGACCGGAGCGCCCGGCACCGGAGAATCGCCGTAGGCTCACGTTCCTCGCAGTTGCACTCTTCATGCTGGCGTTGGCGGCGGCCAGTTACCTGCTTCGGTTCGTCATACCGTACGGCATGTCTATACACGGTTTCCCGTCGCTTGACTATCTAGCCCAATATCTAAGCTTTTTCCTGATCGGAATGCTTGCCTTCCGGCGGGACTGGCTCCGGTCGATCCCCGGTTCGCTCGGGCAGCTGGGCTTCGTTCTGGCTGTGCTCGCAACGGTCATACTGTTCCCCACGGCGGTGTTTATCGGCTTCGGCAGCAAATGGATAGGCTACGGGAGCTGGCAGTCGTCCGTATTCGCGCTGTGGGACTCGATCTTCGCCGTGGGGATGAGCCTTGCATTGATTACTTTCTTTCGCCACTTCCTCAACGGCGAGAAGAAGTTCGGCCGGTTCCTCTCCCAGCATTCCTTCACCGTATACCTCATCCACGCGCCGATCATCGTTTTCCTGAGGCTGGCACTGCGCGGCTTGCTGACGCAACCGCAGCTGAAGTTCAGCCTGGCGGCGGTCGTAGGTTTACCGCTCTGCTTCGGTATAGCCTGGCTTATAAGGAAGATACCGTATGCGAAGAAAATATTATGAGTAGGCTGTGAAATGGCAAGGCGCAAGTATTCAAACGAGGAAGTGGAACAGTGGTGCAAAGCGCACCATCAGAGCGTGTTTTATATCAACAAGAACGACTCGAACCTGTTTGTCATATTATTTCGTTTCCTGTCCTAGTTTCTTTATTAATGAACGAACTTCCAATTATCCTACGAATGCCGTCCACCTACATAGAGGTTGGACGGCATTTCTGCACCTAAGCAAAAAGAAGAGCTGACTCGATAATTTGAGTCAACCCGACTAAAGTCCTTCCTTCCTAATGCTCAGATTCAAATATTACCTGACCATTAGAATCATAACCTTTAATATTCTTAAATTCTTGGTTATTAGTCCAAGTGACTAAAAACAAACCGTCATAGAAATTGGTCTGTGTCAAAACCTCACCATCACTAAGCGTAATCCCTATCTTTTTAACCCTATTATCATTGATAATTCCATAGGCTTTATGATTTTGATATGTTCTAGACCAAGTGAAATCTAATGGCTTAGTCTTATCATTTTCAAAACCGATTGGCTGATCTCCTAACCTCCAAAAGAAAAATAGACTTCTATTCACAGTATTACATGAAACCCATTTGTCATATTTAGAGAGTATATATTTCCCTCCATCAAAATTCTCGACATGTACTACATTTGATGGGCCATAATGAATACTTCGTTCGGAATGTTCATGTGCTGACAATGGACTAAAATAGAGGCCAGACCTGTTAAGAAACAGTAGTAATAAAATTGCTAATATAATGAGATTCCTTATTATTTTTTTAGGTCTACTCATTTCTATCTCCTGCCTTTAGCTGAATTTCAACTCTATATTTTCTATTAAAGTCATCATAACTAATTATTAAAGTGTTAGCCTCACTTGAGAAATGGTCAACAGTTCTTCGATTGTGTGATATCATTCCTCCTTGTCCAGAGCCTGATCCTGAATGATAAACGTTTCCTAAATCGTCTGATATGGTTCCAATATTACCTAAACTCCAGCCTGTTCCCCAGAGTTTTGTGTTGTAATAATCGTAAAAGATATCTAACTGTCCATCTTTTTCTAGGATGACATTTGTAAATTGAATCACCGTATCATCTAATCGAACCTTCTTATCGACTTTAATGTTGTAAACAATATTAGATTTTGGAATTTCATTTATAAGATTGCTCCTAAACAAAGACATAACAACTGACACTCCAACAAAAAAAACATTTACTACAATTAACAAAATGACCGCATATCGAGTTAACACCCATAACCATCCAAAATAAGGATTATGCTCTCTATTAAGCTCTGTCCCAATTACCTTGGCATCGCCCATATTGCTAATGGATAATTGTCCAGCGGTTTCTTCATCATACCCCTGCTCGATGTAATCCTCAAATTTATCTTGAAGATGACTTTCTAGCTCCAGTCTAATTGTCGCTCTATCAAACGGAAACTTGATAAAACTTAAAACATCGTCAAGGAATTCTTCACCTTTAGGCGAAGGCATGAGCGCCACCGCCTATGACTTTATTGACAGCGACTGAAAACGTTTGCCATTTTTCTTTTTCCTCTATGAGTTGTTTCTTTCCTTTAGCAGTAATTTGATAATACTTGCGCTTTTTGCCTGATTCTGCTTTAACCATATAGGATGTAACATAGCCGTTATTTTCTAGTTTGTGTAAAACTGGATATAATGTCCCTTCTTTATATTGAAAGGTTTTATCCGATCTTGTTTCAAGCTCTTTAATTATTTCATACCCGTATCGATCTGCTTCTTCGAGCAAGGACAGCACTAATAAAAGAGTACCGCCACCTAACAAACCTTTATCAATTTTCATGTCTTAACCTCCATACATAACATACCTTGATTATCTATGTATAGTTTACCTAGATAATCAAGGTATGTCAAGAGAAACGTATATTCTAATTATCCTACTAATTGTTATAAAGTTTACTTGAGATAAAGCCGTTTACCCGTACAAAATTGTAGTAGGTTCTTTTGACAGTTTCGAGACTAGATAAACATAAATAGCAACATTTTAGCATAAAGAAACCCTCGCTATTTGCAAGGGTTTCAGAATTTTTAACACTATTTTCAAAAACAAGACTTATTAATCAATGAGGAACTCTTGATTAAATAGGGCCTGGTGAATATCTCCCTGACTAACGATCCCTATTAATTTGCCTACTTCATCAATCACTGGTAATCTTCTAATTCTGTTGCTAAGCATTAATGACAGGGCTTTTAGCAACGATGTTTTAGGTTTGACAGTAATTACTTTCTTAGTAAAAATATCTTTCACGCTTAGATGTGTAGTAGAACCGTATCGTCTAATTAAATCTTCAAAAACTTTGAAGTCTGACGGATCAGCGTAAATCTCAGCATATGTTGGAAAGATTGCGCGGAGGATATCTTTTTCAGACAACATACCAATCACTTGTTCATTTTCAGCTACAACAGGGATTCCACTAAATTTTTTTAAACAAATCAGGGTAGCCGCCTTTTTTACAGAATCTTCTAAGGACACTGATATTACATTAGTAGTCATAATTTCTTCGATCAACATTTCCATTGCGACTCATCCTCCTCCTTCAAAAATACATCTTAGTAGCTGAAAGAATATTCTTAATATAACATTTTTGATTATATCACAATACACACTTAAAATCTAAAGAAAAAAACTTTCTAAACTAGTAAAATATTCCTATTAAGTTATTGGGTGATCTGGTTAATCGGATCTTTTGTACTCTCCATAATATTAGGCGGTATCATTTTCCGCAATTATGAAATAGTTAAATAACTCTAGCACGTAAAGGAAGATCTATATGAATACAGCTCAGCCAATGTTTAGAAATGGTCAGAACTTTATGAACAGCACCCAAAAACCTATGGCGTCCCCTATACAGTCTAAGTCTACGTCTACGTCTAATATAAGTACAAAGTATTGGGGTATTTGGCTGCCTGTCCCTACGTTTTTGGCTATAGTAAATTCGATCTTCTGGACCTGGCTGATTTTGAGTACAGTTGGCTATTCGGAGCAACCGATTGACAAGGCGACCGAAAAGATAATTGAACAGTTCTAGGGTAAATTATATTTTTGCTGACTAAAATCTTAAAGAGGAGTTGTCTTTATGCGATTATGGTATTTGTGGGCGCATGGTGCTACTTTATATGCCCAACCATTCGCCTATTTTTCTCCTTTATTATCGATTACTGCCTTCATTTTTATCGTTTATATAATCACAGCTCTAAAACAAGTAGTGGATAATAAAGATCAACATTTATTATGGTGAGCATTCCTTGCTCAGCTTGAATACTATCGATTGGATTATATTGTTAAGAGGACATTAGTGGCAATTTCTATCTTTTTACGTATTCTATTTCAGAATTCCCCCTTGAAGTTAGCTACGGCTAACCTACTCAGACAGCTTACAATTCTCCTAATCTTTCAAATCCATGAAATCGGTAAAGGCTTGTTGCCAAAAGGGATTAGATTTCATGAACTCCACCAGATTTTTAATGGCCTCGATCGTTGCAGTTGAAAGATAGTGTTCCATGGCTTCGGCCTCGGCAGCAAAGTTACATTTGCTACATATTAGGGCAAGAAACTCCTGCAGCAATTGGTTTCTCGTTACTAAGTAATATCCAAATTCTTTCCCTTTATCGGTAAGCTTGATCTCGCCATATCGTTCGTATTTTATGTAACTTTCGTCTCTCAATTTATAGAGGGCTTTAGTTACTGATGGTAAAGCAACTTTAAGCTTTAAACTAATGTCGGTGACCCGAACAGTATCGAGCGATAACGAAAACCGATATATTTCCTCTAAATAGTCCTCTAAGCTGGGTGTTAGCATTAACAGCACTTCCCTCGCTTCACCTCTATTACCCATTACCAAGCCTAAAAATCACTTAGTTAGAAGCATTTATGGCAAAATTCATTCTCATCCTATAAGTATGCTGGTTTGATAATATCAGTATATCACTTCATATGCTCATGCTTCTATTTATGGAGAGTAGAACTGGAGGTCTAAAGAAATGAGTGAAGGTTTAAACGTGTCCCGAACATCACTTCCGGTACCCTTACTATTACCAAAAGACACATGGAAAGTAAAAGTAAAAAGTGTGTTCACATTTTTAGGTCCTGCGTTCATAGTAAGTGTAGCGTACATTGATCCAGGCAACTTTGCCACCAATATTAGTGGGGGTTCAGTCTTTAATTACAATCTAGTGTGGGTTATTCTTTGGAGTAACATCATGGCAGTTTTTTTGCAAAGTATGTCTGCGAAATTGGGGATCGCTACGGGGCATAATTTACCGGAAATGTGTTCAAAAACATTTTCCCGTAAACTTAACTGGTTCTTTTGGTTTGAAGCAGAACTCGCTGCTATGGCCACCGATCTAGCAGAGTTTCTTGGCGGAACATTGGGCTTATATTTACTCTTTAAAATCCCCATGATTTACGCGGGTCTCCTCACAGGTGTCCTCACTTTCTTAATTGTGTACATGGAAAGATATGGACAAAGAGCCGTCGAGTGGATTATCGGTACTTTAGTCGCGGTTATAACCATTGCTTACACTATCGAACTGTTTTTAGCAAAACCTGATTGGGCTCAGGTAGGTATCCACACGCTAATTCCGTCACTGCCTAATGGAGAGGCTGTACTAATAGCAGTCGGAATGCTCGGGGCAACGGTAATGCCTCACGTAATATATCTTCACTCACAACTCGTTCAATCCCGAAATGGGAAGGATCATACTGAAGAACAAAAACGCAAACATTTACGTATGGAACGTATCGACATTGCCATCGCCATGAATATTGCGTTTCTTGTGAATGCGGCCATGTTGATTGTAGCTGCTGCAGTATTTTTCAGAAATGGTATGGTTGTGGATACTATTGAACAAGCACACAAATCTTTAGAACCTCTTCTCGGAACACTTTCTAGTGGAGCCTTTGGTATTGCTTTATTGGCATCGGGTTTATCATCCTCCGCAGTGGGTACAATGGCTGGGCAAACCATTATGAAAGGCTTTATTGGCTTAAATATCCCTATCAATATTCGAAGATTGATTACTATGACCCCGGCATTAGTTATCATTGCCTTAGGTGTTAATCCCATGTATGCGCTCGTGTTAAGCCAAGTTGCCTTGAGCTTCGCCCTTCCCTTTGCCATTGTTCCAATGCTACTTATTACTAGTCGCAAAGACTTAATGGGCAGCTTAGTTAATAAGCCTATCACCAAAACATTAGGATGGATCATTACTAGTATTATCGTTGGTTTAAATGCAGTTTTGCTTTATCTGACTTTCACGGGTAACGTATAAGGTGCGTAAAATGAATTGTTGCACCGATTAAAAAATAGTGTTAGACTAGAATTTATGGATATAACTCCTTTAGCATATTGCTTAAAAATAAAGGGAACTTTATACTTAAGTAATGAAAAGGGCCTAACCTTCACTGGTAGGCTTTTTAAATGTCACCCTAAGAAAACCTAAAAATTCTGAACGGAGGTGAATTTTTTGATTACCTGACTAGCTTCTTTAAGGCTTACTGTGAACAAGAACTATTCTAGAATAAAGGTAGATAGAGGTTGTAAACAATGATTAATGTGAAATTAGATGGTAAACAAAGACGCTTTAATTACAGCGCGTGGTTAATGATTGCCCTTGCCATTATAGTTGGAGTATTGGGAGGGTTATTTGCCGTTCTATTCCGTTATATGATTGATTGGTCTCACAACGGATTTTATGGAGTGGGGAAAATATTATTCGGGTTTTTACCCGGTAACTTGTGGATAATTATGATACCTGCTATAGCAGGTCTTGTCGTCGGCCCTTTGATTTACTTTTTTGCGAGAGAAGCTAAAGGACACGGGGTTCCTGAAGTGATGGAATCTGTAGCTTTAAAAGGCGGCCGTATGCGCATGCGCGTAATCTTTGTTAAAGCAATAGCTTCTGCTTCTTCAATTGGTGCTGGTGCTTCGGTTGGTCGTGAAGGGCCTATTATTCAAATGGGTTCCGGAATTGGTTCTGTGCTTGGTCAGTGGTTCAAGTTAAAAGAAGATAAAGTAAAAATGTTAGTTGCCTGCGGTGCTGCGGCCGGGATTTCGGCAACCTTCAACGCCCCGATAGCTGGGGTGATGTTTTCCCAAGAAATTATTCTCAATAACTTTACATCGTCGACGTTCGTACCGATTGTCATCTCTTCTGTAACAGCCTCAGCTGTATCGAGAATGTTTTTAGGAGATACGCCGGCATTTCTCGTTCAGGCTTTTGTTTTGCATAGTCCCATAGAATTGATTTTCTATGCAGTATTAGGTATTATCTCTGCAGTTATTGCTTTCGTATTTGTGAAAACGCTTTATGCAACCGAGGACTTTTTTGATGCGATAAAAGCAATTCCAGAATGGCTTAAACCTGTTTTCGGTGGCTTAATGATAGGCTTGATTGGCCTCAAATTTCCGCAGGTTCTTGGAGTAGGGTATGAAAGCATTGGTAAAGCTCTTAATGGTCAATTTGTTATGGGCACTTTGTTAATGCTGGTTATTGTCAAATTACTGGCAACCTCCCTCACACTTGGTTCTGGGCATTCAGGTGGAGTGTTTGCCCCATCTTTGTTTGCCGGAGCAGCGCTAGGGGGAGCCTTTGGACTTCTTCTTAAAGACGTATTTCCTGCCATAGTCGGGAACCCTGGAGCCTATGCCATAGCCGGAATGGGTGCAGTTGTCGCCGGTGCAACCCAAGCTCCGATAACTGCTGTTTTGATTATATTTGAGATGACGCGTGATTATCATATTGTCTTACCGTTGATGATTGCGGTGGTTTTTAGTACTAATGTGTTTGCTTATCTGAGCAGAGTATATTTGCAAAAAGGTAATATTTATACATTAAAGCTACTCCGTCGAGGAGTAAATCTCCAGGATGGACGAGATGTCAATATTATGAAGCTAATTAAAGTATCCGATGTCATGTCAACCCCTGTAGAAGTAGTTCGGGAAGATGACAAAATGGAAAACGTAATTCAGATGATGCATGACGGTAAACACAATGGATTCCCTACCGTTAATGACAAAGGGGAGCTTGCCGGCATTATAACGTTGCAAGATATTCGGGATATACCGGTTAAGGGAATTATGGAAATTCTAGTATCTCAAATTAGCTCAAATAAACTGGTCGTTATCTATCCAAGCAAAACAATTGATGACGTATTCGGCATATTACAGAAATATGATATTGGTCATCTACCTGTTGTTAACCCGGATAATCCGAAGGAATTGATCGGAATCCTGACCAGGAGCGATATTGTTAAAGCTTATGATAAAGAAATGATAAGCATAGCTCGTAATCGTTCAGAAGCCTAAACTTGCTTTGTTACATTTTTTGTTTTGCTGCCAAAACCCTCGGCGATTCTGGGGGCTTTTTTTGTTATTCTATCATCAAGCATTCACTGCACAACTCTGATTGATTTATGATAGAATATGCTAACGCAGAACATAATTACACTATGAAATGAGGGCACTAGCATGTACTTGATACCAATGCCACGCACGATTACACCACAGGATGGATTGTTTTTAATAGACCACAATACATCCATTATGTTAGATGTAAAGCAAGATGACAATGATTTAGAAACTGCAAAGCTATTACAGCAGGAAATTAAACAGGTTATTGCCATTACTCTGCCCATTAAAAAAGTACACCAAAGTACAGGGGAGCTTTCTAAAAACTGCATTTACTTTCATAATGACCATGTGACTAGAGGAGAGGAAGCCTATCAGTTGACCGTGAAATCCAATAAAATCACCATTTCCGCTTGTTCCAACCGCGCTTTCCTATATGGGGCAGCGACGCTAATTCAACTATGTAAGATATACCGTGGGGAAATTGGTTGTGTAGATATTGCGGATGAGCCATCCTATGCAAACCGAGGCTATATGCTTGATGTTAGTCGCGGAAGGGTGCCCACCATGGAGAGCCTAAAGTTGCTGGTCGATCGGTTGGCCCTGTATAAAATTAATCAACTTCAGTTGTATATGGAAAACTGTTTACGCTTAGATGGCTTTGAGGAAATTTGGTCGCAGACTGACCCTTTTACCCCAGAGGAAATTCTGGATTTGGATTGCTACTGCAATAGAAGAGGCGTTGAGTTGGTACCCTGCGTAGCCACCTTTGGACATTTATATGATTTACTCCGTTCAGTGGGTTTTGGTAAATACAGGGAAATGGACACCGGTCGGGGAGAGACCTTTACTTGGTATAACCGCATGAGATACTCCATCATCAATGTGTCCGACCCGGAAAGCTCTACGCTTATCAAGGGCATTCTTGACCAATACATGCCCTTATTTCGCAGCAATAAAATAAACATATGTTGCGATGAAACCTTTGATTTGGGCTTGGGGAAAAGTGCTTCCATGGCTGAGAAAATGGATTACGGAGAGATGTATCTTTTTTATGTCAACCAGTTAGTGGAATACCTTCAGAGCAAAGGAAAAGAGGTCATGATTTGGGGGGATATTGTGAAGAGCCACCCCAAGCATCTGGATAAACTGAATACCCAAGTTACCTGCCTAAACTGGTATTATGATTATGGTGCTACGGATGAAACTGTTAAAGTTTTCTCAGACATAGGTTTGAAGCAGTATGTATGTCCGAGCGTATCCGGCTACAGTCGCTTGGTGAATGCCTATGACCTAAGTTTTACCAACATCAGGGAGATGGCGAAGTTAGGGAAGCAGTATCATGCCGACGGATTTTTGAATACTGACTGGGGGGATTGCGGCCACATTAACATGCCGTCTCTTGCCATTCCAGGCATGATTTACGGTGCGTCACAAAGCTGGAACGTGGAGGACGACAGGGATTTTAATACCATAGACCAGGCTGTTTCTTTGATAGAATATGGAGACCCTGGGAAAAGTCTAGTGGGATTGCTGCGTAAACTATCACATCAAGATATCATCACTTTCAAAGATCTGGCATTTTTCAGGGATGCAAAGGTATACAATCAGACTTATGCAGATTCTGGAACCAGCCTGTATGAAAAAACTAAAGAAGAAATTATGCGGGTTTCAGAGAAGGAGCTTAAGGCTGCAGTTACCAGCTGTGCTGAAATCTTCAATAGCCTAAAACAAAATAATATGGGTTCCTATGCAGATCTTCAAGAGGAGATGTTGGAGTACTATCTTGCCGCTCGCGGTGTAGCACTGATGCAGGAATTGACGCTGATCATTAAAGAACGTGAGTACGGGCAGGATGTACATCCGCTAAATGCTCCGTACGAACTGGCTGGTAAGCTGGAATACTGGCTGATGGATTACTGCAAGGCATGGCGAACTGGCAGCCGTGAGAGCGAATTGTTTCGAATAAAGGAATTTATTAGTCAAATCTGTACCCTCCTCAGGAAATATGACGCAAAGCTCGACGATTGACCTAGAGCTTAATGTCCGTGAGCACGGTTAAATCAGCGTGCAGCTGTAGAATACTAGAGGGCACCTCTGTGCTCACAGATCCATAGAGCGCCTTGTCCAAAATGTCCCTTTTGCTCTCCCCGCTGACCAGTAAGAGGATTTTATCCGCTTGCATAATACTGCCTACACCCATTGTTACTGCTTGACGAGGAACCTCGCCAGAATTCAGAAAGAATCGTGTATTAGCTAGAATTGTCTCCGGCGTTAAATCCACGACATGGGTATGAATTTCCATATTATGAGAAGGTTCATTGAAGCCAATGTGACCATTAAGCCCTAACCCCAAGATCTGCACCCCAATGCCACCGGCCCTTTGAATCGCCTCATCGTACCTGTGGCATTCCGCAGCTAAATCAGAACCATCTCCCCGAGGGATATCTACATTACCTTTCGGCAAGTCAACTTTACTCCAGAAATGTTCGCGCATAAAATAAGCGTAGCTTTGCGGGTGATCCGCCGTTAAGCCTACGTACTCGTCAAGGTTAAAGGTGCGCGCCTGCGCAAAGCTAATTAGCCCTTCTTGGGCAAGCCGGGCCAGATATTGGTACATGCCAATCGGTGTACTTCCCGTCGGAAGACCCAACACCAGATTAGGAGAAACTAAAATTTCACGTGCCACCCAACGTGCGGCTATTTGGCCTAAACTCAGATTATCTTGGGCGTAAATTAATTCCATCTTTATGACTCCTCCTTGATTTCACTTGCCTCAAACACTAACCGACCTTGCAACCAAACCTGTTTTATCTCAAAATCCGAAGACAGACGGACAAACGTTGCTTCCTTGTTTATTTCTAGACTTCCAATTCGGTTATCAATCCCTAATAGCTTGGCGGGATTTACCGTCGCATAACGCACAGCCTCCGGCAATGGGTATTGAAGCTTTTGCACCAACATTTTTAGACCCTGGCGCAAGGGATAGGCACTACCTGCAATCGTTCCATCTGACAACAGGGCTCTGCCTTGGCGTACAGTGGTCTTTTGGCCCCCAAGTTCGTATTCTCCATCCGGCATACCCACCGCTCGAGTGCCGTCCGATATCAAACAAACCCGTTCTGACGATTTATTCCTTAACACGAGTTCAATCACTGCCGGGTGGATGTGTACCCCATCAGCAATGATCTCCATGGTTACCGTTTCATCAAGTAACGCTTTCGTTAAAAGGCCTGGGTTACGGTGATGAATTCCGGGCATTGCATTAAACGCATGCGTAATATGCCGCACACCCCACTGAACTGCCTGCTCCATCTGAGCAAAATCAGCAGCAGTATGTCCTGCTGAAGGGATTACGCCATGCGCTAGACAAACCTCAGCAAGTTCTCGCCCATCCGGTCGTTCAGGAGCAAAGGTAAGCATTTTAACAAGTTCTGGAAACTCGTACAGTAGGCTTGCCAAGAATTGTGTACTACCATCCTTAGCTCCAGCCCAAATTACATCTGTTGCTTGCGCGCCTCGGAACTCTACCGCTAAAAAGGGGCCTTCCAAATGTAGTCCCAAGATCTCCGCACCCCGAGGATGATCCCGTTGGAAATCCTCTACATTTTGCAACACACCCTTCATTTGTTCAGGGATGCAAGACATCGTTGTGGCCAAAAAAGCGGTTGTGCCTTCTTTAAGCAGAGCCTCCGCTAGAGTCTGTAAGCTCTCTAGATTGCCATCCATGACATCGCAACCGCCGGCCCCATGCACATGTGTATCGATCAAACCTGGGATCACTACATCCCCTTCCATATCCCACACTGTTGTCCCCTTCAGTGCTTGCTGCTCTAATGGAAGGTTTTGCGAAGCTTCATCAAAGATTTCCTTCAGAAGACCATCTTGCCAGATCAGCCCACCATAGCAGATACGATCCGGCAGAACCAATGTTGCGCCACGCACCAAACCACCATCCATGAAAACGCCTCCCCACGTACCCTTATCGTATCATCTTTATACACATAGCATATCACATTGATGTTATGTAAGGGCTATACGGCTTAACGCAATATCTAAGGCCTCTTTAACAGTCTGGGCATAATCAAGTTTGGTGCTTTTTCTTTCATCCAGGTAGGCTTCTTCAAAAGCCATAGTCCTTACCCTTTGGGCCCATCCGCCCGAAGGTTCAAGGATTACGACAGGTTTAAGGTTTAAATAGGCGGCAGATAATTCTCCTAATGTGCCATTACCTCCACCAACCATAATCAGAGCATCTGAAGAATGGACGAGAATCAAACTCCGATAATCAAAACTTAATCCTGTATTGATAGGAATATCTATATAACTATTAGCCCTATCCATCGTGTCTCCTGGCAAAATTCCTACCACCAGTCCATTCGCCTCTTTAGCGCCTTTGGAAGCATACTCCATCACTCCGTTCGTACCACCAGATAAGAGAATAGCTCCCCTCAGAGCAATTTCCGCTCCTACTTCTTGAGCCAATTGTTGAAGTTCAATAGGTATGTCTCCTGACTGTCCGATAACTCCGATACGTATCACTTATTTACTCAACTCCACTTCTATAATTTGATGACTATACTACTCTCAAAATCGTGATTTTCTTCTAAAAATGATAATTTGCGAATTTTATGGTATAATATAAGTTAATGCTGACTAGCCTGCAATATAATAGTCAAAGAATATGGCACTATAGGCATAATAAAGGAGTGAGTTCTTATGGAAGAGACTATTTTAAACGCAGTTGAAAGAACTATGGACCCTAAGCTATGTAGAGAAGCTGGCTTTACACCTGGCGTACTTTATGGCGATAGTGTGACAAATGCAGTTACCGTTCAATTTGACACCACATCTCTAAAGAAAGTTATTGCTACACATGGTTCGAATGCTAAAGTATGGGTAAATTATGGCGGCAACAAGAAATTCGGATTTATTAAGGAAGTCCAAAGACATCCTGTTACAGCAACAGTCATTCATATAGATGTATTTCTTGTCTCTCAAGATCACGAGGTAAGCTTACAGATCCCTATCTCGTTTGAAGGTCGGGAAAACTTAGATAATTTAATACTTCAAGTTTACAAAACCGAGATAGAGGTTTTGGGAAAAGTAACCTTGATGCCTGAATCAGTCATTGTTGACGTATCAACAATGGTTCTCGGAGATACAATTACTTCAAAGAATTTCAATTTAAACAAACAGCTAAAAATCACCGAGAGCGAAGACGAAGTCTATGGACTTATAAACCCTCTAAAGGAATTGGCTCAGGAACCAGAAACTGTAGTTGTTACGGAAACTGCCACTGAAGCCTAATAGAAATATCGAACAGATGGCAAAATTTAAAATAACAAAGCCTAAGACCCCGGCACGAGCTGGGGTCTCTTTTCGTCCCCTCCCATAATCCGTAGGTTACACTCTTATGTTACCACGCTTCAAGTTTTCCATCTACTACTAATGTGTTGATGTCTACAAGAAAGTTAGCGCGGCGATATGTTCTATTTACTTAGAATGCGTGTTCTGGTAAACTCAGGGTACACTATCTTTAGGCGGTGAAAAAACATGACTACTTTGGAACCTGGACGCATCATCCTGCATATAGACGTCAATTCTGCCTATCTGGCTTGGGTTGCAGTCGATAAAATTCAACATGGTGCTTCACTTGATTTAAGAACTGTTCCCTCGGTTGTTGGAGGCGACCCTGTTACTAGACATGGAATTGTTCTTGCAAAATCTATTCCAGCAAAAAAATATAACATCCAAACAGGTGAAACCATCTACTCTGCCAAAGCAAAGTGTCCTGAATTGATCATAGTGCCCCCGAATTATGGTCTCTATATGCAATGTAGCAGAGCCTTTGGTGATATTCTTCGTGAGTATTCGCCTCTGGTCGAGCAGTATTCCATAGATGAGTATTTTGTGGATTTTAGCAATATGGAACGCCTTTTCGATGACCCAGTCAAAGCTGCGCATGCGATTAAGGATAGAGTTAAAGAGGAGCTGGGGTTTACCGTCAACGTAGGAATCTCCACAAACAAACTCTTAGCAAAGATGGCCAGTGAACTTAAAAAACCCGATCAAGTACATACTATTTTTCCAAATGAAGTATCCGCTAAAATGTGGCCACTTCCAATAGAAGAACTATTTATGGTCGGAAGTGCAACGGCGAAAAAGCTTAGAAGTAGGGCGATTAAGACGATTGGCGATTTGGCAAATGCTGATTTAAATGGAATTAAAATTTTTCTTAAAAGTCACGGCGTCTTAGTCTGGAACTATGCGAACGGAAATGATATGTCGCCAGTTAGGGAAACTCACCGAACGATGATAAAGGGGATCGGCAACTCTACTACAATCCCTTTCGACGTAGAAGATGCGATAACCGCTCATTTAGTCTTGCTATCACTGACTGAAACGGTTGCTGCTAGATTGAGACAAACAGAATACTGCGCTCGTTTAGTTTCGGTTTCCCTAAGAACTAACGAATTCTATTCTTGCTCTCACCAAAAAAAGATCGGATCTGCTATAGATTGCACTGACGCAATCCACGAAGTAGCTTGTCAGCTCTTTGACGAACTATGGACGGGAGCACCAGTTCGGCATCTGGGTGTTCGCGTATCTGAGTTATGTAGAAATGATTTTATTCAGCTTTCGTTGTTTGAAAAGGATTATACCAAACAACGAGCTGTGGATCGAACGATTGATTCGTTACGAGAACGATTTGGCACAGCTGCTATTTTTCGATCATCTTTTCTAAATAGCGGTTTAAGCTTCCGGTCCGGAGGAACAATAGATGACGAAGAATACCCCATGATGTCGAGTATCCTTTAGTCCATTGGGTTAAATTTTGTCACACACTCCCCTATCCTCGAGCAGGTTTTTTAAGTTATTTCACGAATTACTATTATTAGAGGTGAATTAATTTGAAGATGCAATATCTAGTGATTCCGGTCTCGAATGAGAAACGGCACGTCTTACTCTGGTATGTAATAAATTAGGTATTACAATTGAACAATTCTTTAACAATGCGCTCCGTGAAGGGGAAATGGAGATTCTTAGTAACGAGGTTTTAAAACCAGAGTTGTTTTGGAATGATGATGAACCAAATACTTAAAAAAAATCCTTGATAAATCTGAAGAGATGCTGATTTCGCGTATGACTCAGTGAAAGGAGTGAGTATAAATGGGAGATAAAAGCAGTCCTAAAAAAGAAACAAAAAAGCCAAAACAACCAAAAAAGCCGAAATACTGATATGTAATAAAGGAGTAACTATTTCGGTTACTCCTTTATCACGCCTTGATCCATTACACTTTTGTTTCCTTACGCCGAGTGATAGATATTTTTAAACTCAGCGACCGCTTCTCCAATGTCAGCATCCTGTCCCATCTCTTGAAGAGTCTCTCCTACCAGTTCAATTGCTTTAATAAACATCTCTTCAGTTACATTTCCCATATGACCGATTCGAAAAGCTTTTCCTGCCAAAGACGCTAAGGATCCAGCTATAACCATGCCCTTGGCCGCTAACCGGGAACGGAACTCTGTATCATTCACACCCTCCGGATAAAGAATACAGCTCAAGGTAGGTGCTGCGACCTCCTCAGCTGCCAAGGGCTTCATCCCATAAACCCCCAAACCTGCTCTTACAGCTCGTCCTAGAGCAACGTGGCGTCGGTAACGATGATTCAGCCCTTCCTCCTGGACGATTTCCATACCTCTATTAAAAGCATAAATCATATTCACTGGAGGTGTTGCGTAGTATTTACCTGGGTCATTCATAATTGTGATCCAGTTTTTGATATCCGCATAATATCCCAAGACGCTAGTCATAGCCTCACGAGCCGCCAATGCCTTGGGGCCAAATGCTAAAATTGCCAGTCCAGGCGGAACTCCAATCGCTTTCTGGGAGCCGGTAAATACCAAATCCAACTTGTAATCAGGGTGTCCGTAAGTTTTCTGCATATCCTCCTCTATTGCGGCAGCTGCACAAACTCCATCGAGGATAAAGAGCGCCCCTGCTTTTTTAACCACAGGCACCAATTCCTCCAGATGAGCCACTACTCCGGTCGACGTATCGACATGGGTTACGGTTACAGCCTTAAAGCCTCCCTCAGCCATTTTTTCTTCGACTAATTCCTTTTTAATATGCTGTCCCCACTCCGCCTGAAGAGTCTCTACATGAACACCGAAAGCTTTCGCCAGCGGTACAAAGCGATCACCGAAATATCCATGGCTTATGACAAGCAGTTTCTCCCCTGGAGCGACGGTATTAATAATAGCCATCTCCATAGCCAATGTCCCTGAGCCAGAAACTACAAAAACCTCTCCCTCTGTGTTAAATAGCTTTCTGGTTAATTCAAGGCTGTTCTTGAAAATCTTCACGAACCGAGGATCTGTGTGAGCATACGTTTCGCTAGCTAAAGCTTCATAAATTTCATCCACAACAGGTGTAGGCCCTGGGATGAGTAGCATTTCTTTATTAGACATGATTTTACCCCTTCCTTCTTTATCACCAAACATTTCAAGTATTCCCTAATGTCTGAGTGAACTCGTTCAGCTAAAGCTGAACATCGAGGCTTCGGTAGGGGAGTCTACCCCCACCGAAGTGGAAATCGGAACACCCACTTATAGAAGTGGGAGTCTCGGAATTGATAAATAATAGCAAAATGCAACACTAACTACTTAATTTCTCTATTTATCCCTTATTTCCTGCTATATTTTCACAATTAAATATGTATACATTATATACATATTATTAATCGCTGAACTTTGTCTCGATCTTTTAACAAGTGAATAAAAACTTCAGGAAGCGCTATATGATATAATTAATTAAATGAACTAATTATTCCAGTAAACCTTTCGTTGAAATAGAGGTTATTTATGAATATCTACAAATATTCTAGAACAGTCGTTAGAACTAATTTCCCAGCATTAACCCATCCTAATTTCAGGATCTACTGGCTAGGTCAATGTGTTTCTTTGGTCGGAACATGGGTGCAGAGTATAGGACAAACTTGGCTCGTGCTTTCTTTAACTGGATCGCCACTACTCTTAGGCATTTTAGGAGCAATCCAATTTTTACCGATTACCTTTTTTTCATTGTTTGCTGGGGTTATTATTGATAGGTACCCAAAGAAGAAAATAATTTTAATGACGCAATTTACTTCAATGATTTTAGCCTTTACATTATCCGCCCTGGTCTTCACTCACACGGTTAGCTATGAATATATTCTTATCTTAGCGTTAATTTTAGGTTTCTCGAATACCATTGATATGCCTACAAGACAGGCTTTTACGATAGAATTGGCAGGCAAAGATGATTTGATGAACGCGATTGCCTTGAATTCGGCAACGTTTAATTTGGCCCGCATAATAGGACCTGCTATAGGCGCCTTAATTATGGCGTCTTTTGGCGCTGCTTGGTGCTTCTTATTAAATGGATTCAGCTTTATGGCAGTGATAGTTAGTTTACTTAAAGTTGAAGTTACACCCTATGTAAGAAAGAAAATTTCGGATCACAATATGCTCAAAGAAATAAAGGACGGCTTAAAATATATAGCAAGAGAACCGTCACTCCTCCAGACAATCTTGATGGTCTTGATTATTGGGATATTCATCTTTAATTTCAACATCTTAATTCCAGTTTTCACTAAAAATATACTTCATCAAGGGGAAACCATCTATGGCTTATTGCTGTCCGCTTTAGGAGCAGGATCATTATTCGGAGCCTTAATGGTTTCGGTAAAAAGTAAATCAGGTCCTAATCTGAAAATTTTACTAATAAGTTCAATGATAGTCTCAATGCTGTTCATATTAATTAGTTTCACAAGAACCTATTATTATACAGCAGTACTGTTAGTTATTACCGGGATATTCAATATCTGGTTTAGCACAACTGCAAATTCAACCCTCCAAATTACTGCAAAAGATGAATATAGAGGAAGAGTCATGAGCGTATATTCCTTAGTCTTTGCAGGATCAGCTCCCCTTGGAAACATGTTTGCGGGTTTAACCGCAGATCTGTTTGGAGCTAACACAGCTTTTTTACTAAGCGGTGTCTTGACCCTAGTTTTAATTGCTTTATTGAAGTTATTTCTTAAGCTTAGACAAAACAAGAGTTCCTCCACAACTTAAAGAAGATAACTTAATTTTCAGTTGAAGGCGTTCACTAAAAGAACCGATTCGTGTACCAATCTAAGGACACGAGCCGGTTCTTTTAAAAATGCCTCGCGGTTAAGATAATTTCTACTCTTTTTACACTTTAGGTATCCAATCTTCCCCTTTATGACATAATATAAAAAGCTTTTTCTATTATATTGAAGAGGACAGAGGTTATGCTATGAGTATCCAACAACTTAACAATACTATGAACACGTCAATTCCCACGCTCAAATTTCCTGAACTGCTATTTGTTGAGGACAAGTTACAAGTCGTACTCAGTAAAGCCGATGGTCTTATTCAACAAACCTGTATTAGTTTGTTGCAATCCGGTGGTAAAAGAATTCGGCCACTCCTTACTCTTTATAGCGGTATGTGTTTTGCCCCCTTAAATCCGCCGATGATTCAAGCAGCCGTTGCAGCTGAACTTATTCACATGGCTTCCCTTGTTCATGATGATGTTATCGATAAATCAGCTACCCGTCGTGGAAATCCAACCGTAAACTCTCTCTATGGAGATCATGCGGCTATTCTGACAGGGGACTACCTCTTTGCTCAAGCCTTTAATATTCTCTCTACACAGCAATTACTTTCCAGTATGACCTACCTTGTCGAAGCAATCCAAGCCATGTGTGAGGGGGAAGTCAATCAAGCGAATGAACAATTCTCAAGTTCTATCAGTCTGCAACATTATTTTCAGCGGATTACCAAGAAAACAGGAAAACTTCTGACTGCCTGCTGTCAATCAGGGGCTATCCTTGCCGGGGCCTCTTCTGAAGACTTGATCCGAATGAGAGACTATGGCTTAAATATTGGCTACGCCTATCAAATCACGGATGACATTTTGGATATTAGTGGAAATGCAGATTCTCTTGGCAAACCAGTCGGTGCAGATCTCCTTAATGGCAACATAACACTTCCGTTCCTGTTTCTGATGGATAATCCCATCTACGGAAATTGGCTTAAAGAAATCGTGAATACACGCAAGGTAACACATCAAGGCATTCAAAGCATCAAAGAGGCCCTTATATCCTCAGGGTGCCTTGATCAAGCTTATGCAACAGCCACTCAATGTATCCGTAACGCAAAAGACTCCCTGAATAAAGTCCCCAGAAGTCTTTATCGAGCGGCCCTTGTAGATTTGGCAGATTCTATCTTACTACGTACAACTTAGAGGACCTTCAGCTTACGTAATCGGCAACATAACCAGTAGAGGATATTAACACCCAGGCCATTATCCCCTAACAATTTCTTCGTGACGGATCGAATATCTCCGTCCATGCTCTTTTCGTCAGATAGATACATGGCTAGAAGCCCTTGGACTGCTGCTCGATGAAATTTAGGATGGTCCAACTGCTGCGTTTGTTCTAAAGCATTTTTCACAAACAGTTGTAGACGTTCACTGATCATCTCAGTATGTTCATAATACGCCACAAAATTCAACTGCTTCGTCTCTCTATCTTCACGTAAATCAATGAAATAATCCAATAAAATATGGATGCCGCATATCCAAGGAAAGTAGGTCTGCCTAATCTTCTGCCCTTTCCTGTCCGTCAATTGGGAATCGAAGGCAACAGCATAAAGACAGAAAATTCCTAAGGTTGACCCTGTCGCAGCGGCAAATTCCCACGCAGTTATTTCCTGATAATCCGATAAGTACGGGTTGATCCAATTTAACATTTTCGCTTCTCGTTCTCCCACCGCCAAGTGCTTGTAGGTTTGTAAGTGGGAATAGAGTTTAGCTAGCTTAATGGCCTCTTCTTGGACTATTTTGTACGAAGGTAACTGTTTAAGGCTTTCTTGGCAGGTTGTGACCAACCGTTCTAGATATCCTCCATCCTCTCGGTAGGGATAATACAAATAGTAATCCGATAGAGCTGCGTTAGGATCCAAGGCTTCTTGCATGGCCAAATGCAACTGAGAAAACGCCAATTCATCTTGAATCTCAAGGCTATCCACCAAGTTATCAAGATAATCGCTCATGGTTTGATAAGCAACGATGAATTTAACAGCTTCAACTCGATTCACACCTGGATAAAGTGCATAGATACTTCCCCCTTGGCAGTGAAAAGCCTTTAAACGAATACTCTCTAAGGCTTGCTGGCGTAGGCGGGTATCAGGACTCTGAGTTGCTATCCGCTGCCATCCGTTAAGTTCTTGTTTGACAATCGGAAAAACTATAGCTACAAACTGATATATTAAAGTAACTCGATTGACTGAGTTAACAACTGATGTACTCATTGACTATCTCTCCTTCACCTCAAAAGGTCCTTGCTCCTATGAAACTAGTGTTGCCAAATCTTACACAAAACACAATGTCAGAACAAGAAATTGTAACAGACTTGCTAACAAGTGAAAAGCATATTACTTCCACTGTGAATACGTTCATTACAGAATCAACTTGTGCTAACTTAAGGCAAAACCTGAAAGATATTCTCACTGAAGAACATAGTATTCATGAAAACCTTTATAATATTATGAACCAAAAGGGATGGTATCCTACTAGCGACGCCGAGGCACAAGAAGTTCAAAAAGCGAAGGATAAATTCAATTCCTTTCAGGTTTAATAAGGTCCACTCTTGAATTTATCGACAAAAATACGGGGCCCATTCGGCTCCGTATTTTCATTATTATTTTTCTGTTCACTTTTCAAGCTTAACTTGATCCTTAGCTTCAGTCTTAGCTTCAGTCCTAGCTTCTTCCTTTTTCTCGTCTCCCTCACTGGCAGATTTAAATTCTTTTATCCCCTTACCTAATGCTTTCCCTATTTCTGGCAACTTTCCTGGACCAAAAATAACCAAAGCAATAACAAGAATTATACCTGCTGTCAACGGCGTAACAAATCCAAACGTTATTAGCATAATTGTCCACCTCCATTATTTATACTATCTAAGCAAAATTATCTAACAACTAATTACTTCAAGATAGTAAAATTAATCACACACTTATCGTACAGCATTAATACACAACACGCAACATGTTTTCATGGAGGAACTAAAAAAGACTGCTTAGAAGCAAGTCCTTTTTATGCGACTTCTGTAAACGCCCGAAGTTTGACATTTGGGTTCCATTTCCCTTTCAATTTCCATTTCCTTGAAGAGTTCTTCGTATCCAAGATATAATTTCCAGATGACATCCCATAATTCGCCCTGTGCTTCAGTCACAATAAGCCCTAAGTCTTTAGCCTCTCGACAACCAATAGGGTATCCATGTGAAAAGTACTTCTCCGTTAAAGCTTGCGTTACGTTCTGTACCCGTTCTGGATCGTTTTTTAACATGTAACGCGATAATAACGTTTCTGCATATTGCTTAGACGCTTTTAAGGTTTTATAGTAGTCCCCAATAAGCCATGGGTCTAGCTTATCGAGTATAGGAGTGACCATAAAGGATGCGACTTCGGGGTCTGGGCTATTGCTAATAGACCGCTGCAAGTAATCTAAACAATGCCACACGACTTGAACGGGTATTAAAATGTCTTTATAGACGGGATGCTTAACCAAGGGATCGATGGGGCCAAGTTCGGAGATCGGTCCCATGACAACTTCATCCGCACCAAGCACAAGCATTGAAGCGGCAGACTTAGCAACAAATGGAACAATAACTGCAAACTCATCGCAAAATTCTCGAATTAATGTCACAACTTTAAAAGGTGTATCCACAGCTCCCCCATAACTATGCAAGACCAGATCGATTTTTTTCGTGTGACCATTTTCCTTCAATTCTTTGTAGAGAGGGACTAAAATAGTATCATTAAGAGGGGTATAGGAAAAATAAACTAAAACTTTAGAATTTCTTAATTTTTCTAGACGCTCAATTAAAGTCACCCGTTCCTCTGCCTTCAAATCGAGTACCTCCCAGCTTAAACCTTATATCCCATAATATGTAATATAGGCTTAGTGGTGAGTACTAGTCGCCATTTTTCACTTACTAGCAGGAATTTTGATAAAACGATACTCGGAGGTGATCAATTAGTTTGTTTTTTTTGGTATAACATCCCCTACACCCGATTGGTCATGGCAACTCTGACAGTAAACTTCACCGCCAAGTCCCTTTTTCTCGTGACAAGTATAACATTGTTTCCAGGGTTTCTGGTTATTTAAAACTGTGTAGCCATGCCCTTTCGGCCCATGTAGCCAAGTTTCCTTGGAAACTGACGTATGGGGGTTAGAAGGGTCACTACCTTGAGAAATGTAGATCACCGCTACCAAGGCAGCAAGTAAGATGAACGTAATGAGGGTTCGTATCACGCGTTTACGTTCCATCCAAAAAACACCCCTTTTAATCCACTTCCAAAACGTTACTAAAATAATTTTGTGCATTTACAATTAGTTTTCACCAGAAAAAACATACAAATTCGAACATCGTGCCTCGTGCCTCGAACTTCGCTAAAGGGTTCTAAGGACTATACGGGCCTGTTCCAACGCCTGGTCAATATCTGCTTCAGTATGTGCCGTTGATAAAAAAACAGCTTCATATTGACTAGGAGCTAAATAAATGCCCTGCTCTAACATTCCTCGATAATACTTGGCAAATCGTTCCACATCTGACGTGCAGGCGCTAGCATAATCTTTAACTGGAACGTCCGTGAAAAATGCAGAAAACATCGCTCCGATGGCATTAACCCAAATAGGTAAACCAGCCTCACGGGCGAGCCCCTTTAAGCCCTCTGCTAGTCTGGTTGTCTTACTTGCTAAAGCCTCATATGTTCCTGGTCGTTGTAACAATTTCAAGGTGATTAACCCTGCGTTCATCGCCAGTGGATTACCGGAAAGCGTTCCAGCCTGATATATCGGACCACTTGGAGCAATTTGTTCCATAAAACGGCGTTTGCCACCGTACGCCCCTACTGGAAGTCCCCCACCAATCACTTTACCTAAGCAAGTTATATCCGGATCAATCCCAAAATGGGCCTGTGCTCCGCCATAATTAACCCTAAATCCGGTCATCACTTCGTCAAAGATCAGCAATGCCCCGTACTCTTCCGTTAAACGGCGAACCCCTTGTAAAAAGCCATCTTCAGGTAAGACCACACCCATATTTCCCGCTACAGGTTCGATAATAACACAGGCGATCTCTTCCCCTTCACGCTGAAAAATTTCTCTTAACCCTTCCAAATCATTATAACGTGCGGAAATTGTGGTGGCAGCGATTTGACTTGGAACACCTGGGGACGTTGGAACACCAAACGTCAGGGCTCCGCTCCCCGCCTTAATCAGGAGTTGATCTGAGTGCCCATGGTAGCACCCCTCAAACTTAACAATTTTTGTTCTGCCTGTAGCACCACGCGCTAAACGTAAAGCACTCATTGTGGCTTCCGTCCCGGAGTTAACCATACGTATCATATCCATAGAAGGATACGCCTTCAGGACTTCTTCGGCCAAAATTGTTTCAACTTCAGTTGGTGCGCCGTAACTCGTTCCGCGCTCGGCCACTCGTTTAATAACCTCGACCACGTCCGGGTGTGCATGTCCAACAATGAGTGGACCCCAGGAACCAACAAAGTCAAGGTAACGGTTACCATCGATATCCCAGAGGTGGGCACCTTCACCCCTGTCTATGAATACGGGGTCCCGACCAACAGATTTAAAGGCCCTTACCGGCGAATTTACGCCACCTGGAATGAATTTTTGTGCCTTAGCAAAGGCTTGTCGGCTTTTTTTATCCACAAAACTCAACCGAATTCCCCCTTTTCAGTTTGACTCTTCTTCTAAGAAATATTGCATACTGCTCTTTTTTAATTCAGCAGTACTAAAGAGCATAGAGTACGTTTTCACGCCTGTTGCAAGAGCTATTCTTTTCATGACCTCTCCGCAATCCTCGGCGGTTCGTCCATGAATCATTGTAAAGAGGGAATACGACCAATCAGGCAAGGTCGGTCTTTGATAACAGTGGCTAACTTCCTTGAAGTGTGCCATAATTTTCCCAACCTCAGCCGCTTGTTCAGAATCAACCTGCCAAACCCCCATAGCATTGGCCACAAAACCTGCTTTCTGATGTCGAAGCACCGCACCAAAACGGCGGATGACTTCCGACTCCACAAGACGCTTGCTGATTAAGATGACATCAGCAACCTGCCAATAAAGATTTTCCGCAAGTACACTATAGGGAGTTATTGAGTCCGGTAAATTTCCCTGTAGTACTCGAATAAGTGCTATATCTTCGCTATTTAATTCATATGGAGAACTATTCTTCGGTTTCTGCCTATACGAATTCGAGTCATCAAGGGAACCGTCCGCAAGGGGGAGCATTTTCCCGTCTTGAAACGTTTCTTCATTCGACAAATCGAAATCAAAATTTACATTAATTTTAAAAATCCGAGTAGCTGGCAAACTATAGATTGCTGACACTCCCGAGACGTCACGGATCGTTTGAAGTGTGTCCTCTGCAACTGCCTTCGAGCGAGTAATCAGCGTGAACCAAACGTTATACTCGTGGTCACGAATATAATTATGGGTCACACCGGGAATCCCCTCTAATAGTTTAGTCAAGGTAGGAATCGTCTCTTCTGGAACTTTGCCTGTGCACAAGGTACTATAGTATCCTAAACGTCGAGAATCAAAGACCCCACCTAAGCGGCGAATAATCCCTTCTTGCCGGAGACGTTGAATCCGTTGGTAAGCATCTTCCTCCGTCGTTCCCACAGTTTCACCTAGGAGCTGGTAGGGATGCACCGCGATTGGGAATTGGTTTTGGATGGCATTCAGCAGGGCTCGATCGGTTGAATCCATACTAAATCCCCTTTCTGCCATGGTATAAACACCACGGTTCCTCCGCCATATAATCTCCTTCATTATAATAGGCAGCGCGTGCACGGCAACCGCCACAAGCATGCTTATACTCACACGAGCCGCACCCGCCTTTATAATCGAGGGTACGTAAAGTTTTAAGCACTTCATGATCACGCCAAATTTCGTCAAACGGAGTCTTTCGAACATCCCCTAACGGGATATTCAGATATGCACAGGGTTGAACTTGACCTTTCGGTCCAATGATGCAATAACTAGTTCCTGCCAAACAACCACGGCTAAAGCGCATATTAACACCCATTTGTTTAGCAATACGCATAAACTGAGGGGCACAAGTTGGTTTTAATTCGATATTGACGGTTTGCTGTTTTTTCATAATGCGAGTTAAGACATCCTCATAGGCCTCCGCCTTTAGAGACTCTTCCTCAATCGAAACTGCTCGGCCTGTCGGAACTAGGAAGAAGAAATGATGGGCAACTGCACCCAACTCAACTGCAAAATCCGTAATTGCTTCGACTTCATGCTCATTCCAATCCATGATCGTCGTGTGAATTTGGAACGGAAGACCCACTTCTTTACAGAGTTTCATTCCCCGAACCGCCCCATCCCAAGCACCGGGGAATTTGCGGAATTCGTCATGTTTCTTCTTGTCCAAAGAGTCTAGAGAAATACCCATACCCATAGCACCGGCAGCCTTAAGTTGCTGGGTCAATTCTAGGGTAAGCAGTGTTCCGTTCGTCCCAAACACCGGACGCAATCCCAAGGACGTTGCATGAGCCACTAATTCTACGATATCCGTCCTCATCAGGGGCTCTCCCCCACTGAAAATCATAATCTTAAAACCAGCTTTAGCAATCTGTTCAAGCAGGGTCCTTGCTTCAGAGGTACTGAGTTCATCTTCTGCTTTACATCCAGCTTCACGGTAGCAATGATCACAGTACATATTACAGGCGTTTGTCGTATTCCAAGATACTATCATGCTTGACTCTCCTCTCTAATCCAACTCGCAGCATCTAAGGCATGATACGTGATTATCATATCTGCCCCTGCACGTTTCATGCTTACCAAGGCCTCCAGGACAATACGTTTCTCATCAATCCAGCCGTTCGCTGCTGCCGCTTTCACCATCGCATACTCACCGCTGACGTTATACGCGACCACAGGCACTCCAAATCTCTCTTTGGTACGATAAATAATATCTCCATAGGCCAAGGCCGGCTTCACAATAATTAGGTCAGCACCCTCTTCAATATCCAGTGCTGTTTCCAACATGGCTTCGTTGCCATTCGGAGAATCCATCTGATACGTTCTACGATCTCCAAACTGGGGCGTTGAGCCCGCAGCATCGCGGAAGGGTCCATAAAATCCAGAGGCAAACTTAGCTGAATACGCCATAATCGGGATGTGAGAAAATCCTTCTTTATCTAAGACTTCCCTAATAGCTCCAACTCGCCCATCCATCATATCCGACGGAGCGACCATATCCGCACCAGCACGCGCGTGAGAAAGGGCCGTCTGGGCAAGTAAGCTTAGTGTCGGGTCATTCAGAACTTGTCCCTCTTCAATCAACCCGCAATGCCCGTGATCGGTATATTCGCATAGACATACATCGGTAATGACGTAGAGTTTTGGAAAAGTCTTTTTGGCTAAGCGTACAGCTTCCTGAACAATCCCCTGATCATGGTAAGCTCCGGACCCAACACTATCTTTGCTTTCTGGAATTCCGAATAATAAGACCGCAGGGATCCCTAGCTTCACAACATCCCCAAGCGCTAAGACAAACTCATCGAGCGAAAAATTATAAACGCCAGGCATGGAGGAAATCTCCACCTTCTTTTTCTCTCCTGGCATAACAAACATGGGGTAAATCAAATCCTCAACTCGAACATGGTTTTCCCGAACCATGCTTCGTATCGCTTCATTAGTCCGTAAACGGCGTGGGCGCCTTTTAAGTTCCATCATTTTATACCGATCTCCTCATCCGTTAGGTAGCAAGCCGGATCGGACTCCCAGAAGTCTCCTGTGACGGCTTCTGCCCGTGTGCGGAAATTACCGTTACACATGTCAAGGTATTGACATGCTGCGCAGCGCCCTTTGAGCAAAGCCTTGCGGTCTTTGAGGCCCGCTAGGATAGGATGAGACACATCTGTCCAGATTTCCCTCATTTTGCGCACTCGGACATTTCCAAAGGTAATATGCTGAGTGAATTGGTCAGGATGTACATCTCCCAACGGATCAACTTCGCCAAAGGCAATACCCGAACGGTTGCCCCCATTGAAGCCAATGAGAGCCTTGATTTTTTCAGCTCTTGCTGGATCTTCTTTTAAGGCTTGGATGTACATGTACACGCCATCGCAATGGTTATCGACCGTAAGAATTTCCTTTACCAAACCGCGTTCTTCAAAATCACGGGTTCTGCGAATAATCGTATCCATCGCCTGACGGGATTCTTCTCGCGTCACATCTTCAGCAATCATTTGTTCACCTCTGCCCGAATAGACCAAATGGTAAAAGCAAACGCGATCAATATTTTCCGCTTCGATAAAATCGAAGATCTTGTCCATTTCTTTAATATTGTGGTGATTAATTGTAAACCGAAGTCCTACTCGTTGGTCTACGGCTACACAGTTTTGAATTCCTTGCATTGCCGCCTTAAAGGCTCCCTCTTTACCACGGAACTTATCATTGACATCTTCGAGTCCATCAAGTGAAATACCGACATAGGAGATTCCAATGTCTTTTATGCGCCGTGCCACTTCTGGGGTAATCAGCGTGCCATTGGTAGAAAGCGTGGCCCGTAGTCCTTTCGAGATCGTATACTCAGCAAGTTCAAAAAAGTCGGGTCGGATTAACGGTTCCCCTCCGGAGAAAAGTAGCACGGGAGATTTAAATTCCGCCAAGTCATCGATAAAATGCTTTGCTTCCTCCGTGGTCATTTCCCCTTGATATTTTTGAGAATCTGACTCCATATAACAGTGAGCACATTTTAAGTTACACGTCTTTGTCGAATTCCATACGACAACCGGACCTGAACCTATCGTTGTTCCGTTTCGCGCACCGTGAGAGTCTTTGTTATAACGCAGAGAGTCTCCGAAATATTCAGTATCAAATAAGAGCTTTGTAACGCTAATCATGTTCTATTTCCCTCCAGTAATGCTTCGACCAATCCACTAATTGTGTATTGAGCTGCTTCTTTAAAAATCGTTAGACCCAGTTCCTGTGCCGTGGCACTCGTTATAGGTCCGATAGAATAAAGTGAGACACCGTCAAGTAAGGATAGTTCTCCATCCAAGAGCGTTAAGAAATTCCTGACTGTCGAAGAACTTGTAAAGGTGACTGTATGGATCTCTCTATCGCGTAGTAAGCTCTTCAATTCTTCACGGTTTGCTCCACCAAGAATTGTCTTATAAACCGGCACATCCCAGACATCCACACCCATGGCTTTTAGGGATTCTGGTAGAATGTCCCGCGCTTCTTCAGCCCTAGCCAGTAATACCCTTTGACCCGATACAACCCGACTTGCTAAACCTTCAACAATTTTTTCTGCCCGGTACTCTTCTGGCACATAAGCAACACGCAGTCCTTTTTTCTCAAGCGCTGCTTGCGTTGCGGGGCCGATAGCAACAATTTCTATGCCCACTAAGTCCCGAACATCTCGATCTTGACTGTTCAGTTCAGCGAAAAACGCCTCAACTCCATTAACGCTCGTAAAGATAAGCCATTCGAAACATTTCAGATTATTTAAGGCTTTCAATAAATATGAGTTGTCTGAGGGAGGGGCAATTTCAATCGTCGGAAATTCCCAAGCTTCTCCACCCAAAGCTTCAATAGCCTGAGACAATTCACTCGCCTGATGACGCGCGCGAGTCACAACGATTCGCTGACCAAACAGTGGTTTATTCTCAAACCACTGGAGTTTTTCCCGCAAGGAGACGACTTCACCCACGATAATTATGGATGGATTCGAAAAGCCCTGTTTCTGAACCTCTGTGGCAATAGTATCTAGTTGACCCACGAGCGTACGTTGTTCTGGCCTAGTGCCCCATTGAATAATGGCCACTGGGGTTGTGGGCTTTTTACCATTTGCCATCAGTTTTTGAGCAATTAGGGGAAGGTTAGACATGCCCATGAGGAAAACCAGCGTTCCGTGCGATTGCGCGAGGTGATCCCAATGAATAGTCGTTTCATTTTTGGTTGGATCTTCATGTCCCGTGATGACTGCAAACGAAGTAGTTATATCTCGATGTGTCACTGGGATACCCGCATAAGCTGGAACAGCGATTGCAGAGGTGATACCCGGTACAACTTCAAACTGAATACCTGCTTCAAGTAACGCTTCAGCTTCCTCGCCTCCCCGGCCAAAAACAAAAGGATCTCCCCCTTTTAGGCGGGTCACAATTTTTCCTTCTAGACCTTTATCTACGAGTAGTTGGTTAATTTCTTCTTGTCTAAGAGTATGTCGATCCGGTGATTTTCCCACATAGATCAGTTCACACTCCGAGCTGGCTAACGTTAAGAGGCGCCGCGAAGCTAAGCGATCATAGACTAATACCTCTGCTTTAGCAATACATTCTGAACCTTTAATAGTTATCAACTTCGGGTCTCCCGGACCAGCACCCACTAAATATACATATCCTTTACTCAAACCAAACACTCCTATCCAATCAATATGGTCCGCGAGACTCGTCCTAGGGAGGTTCGCGAGACACTTGCTCAGCCATGCGCTCGTCTTGCAAACTAGGGCTTTAATCCCTGATGCAAGCGGGCAGGATTCCCGGCCAATGCGACATCCCTGTCGCAGGGCCGGCGGGAAACGTCCCTGTTTCCCGCCCTGCTTTATGAAAGCGGCTTAAAGCCGAGTTTGGCTACGACGACCACAAAGGCTTCACGCCGTGTGATCGCGGACCCTCTGGGCTTGGATTGCATTCAAGAACGGGGTCGGTATTTTTGCCCTGAACATGCAAGTTTCAAGAACCGTCCCCAGAACTTGCATTTTCCCCTACGTTCCTGACCTTGCTTCCTTAGCCTGGAACTTCGCTCTTACAAAAGCGAACCTTCTTTGATCGAGCAGCTTATCAAACTTGACTCAAGAGCGCTTTCATACGACGGGGCCGTGTACAGGGACGTACACGGCCGGCAATCAGACATGGACGTCTGATTTGCCGGGAACCCCGCCCTCTTATCAGAGGGCTCTTGAGTCTTAGTTTGATCTGCGAGAGCAAGCAAGTGAGCGTTGTAAGAGCGAAGTTCCCCGCGGCATCACGAGATGAACGTAGTAAGCTAAGTTCTTATTTCTGCAAGTATGGTCAAGGCCCCAAGCTCAACAAGCCGCTCGGCAACCTCCATACCCACCGCTTCAGGATCAGTGCCTATGCCTTCCTCTTTAATCAAGCGAATTCCATCCAAACTTGCTACCATCCCCCGCAGAACAATCTGTCCATTCTCCAGTTGTGCTAAGGCTCCAATGGGTACTTGGCATCCGCCTTCAAGTTTGCGCATTAAGGCACGTTCTGCACGCACTGCTTGTTCAGTCTCAAAATGCTTCAGCGGAGATAATAACTCCTGAATATCCGTTCGATGCTCAACAATTTCAATGGCAATTGACCCCTGACCAACTGCCGGAAGCATCAAGTTTTCTGACAGGATTTGAGTGATTCGCTCCTCCCACCCTAGCCGTTTCACACCAGCAGCAGCTAGAACAATCCCATCCATATTGGATTCAATTAACTTCTTCCAGCGTGTTTGAAGATTCCCACGCAAATCCATAAATTCAAAATCCGGCCGATAGTGTTTGAGTTGTGATTTTCGACGTAGACTACTTGTCCCTATAATAGCCCCCTTGGGCAAATTTTCAAGCGTGGTTCCGTCTTTGCTAAGAAAAACATCCCTTGGTTCTTCCCTTTTACAGAAGGTGCTAATCATTAATCTCTTTGGTAACAGGGTTGGCATGTCCTTGAGGCTATGGACTGCCATATCAAGTTCATCCATCAGAAGTCCCTGTTCTAATTCCTTCGTGAATAATCCTTTGTCCCCGATCATAGAAAGGGGAACATCCAATATTTTATCTCCTTTTGTTTTCATTGAGACTAGCTCAAATCGGAGATGAGGATAGAAATTGGTTAATTGGCTTTTTACCCACTCAGCTTGCCACATTGCTAATTTGCTGTCCCGGGTCCCAATACGTATGATTTTCTGCAACTAATTTTACCTCCTATGACTCACTTGCCCCGAATTCTGATTCACCATCAAGCTGGGCCGATTAGCCTCTTCTCTAACATCCAAATCGAATAAGTTTTGTAAAATTTCTGTGTAGAGATGACCTTGGCTTGTAGTGGCATACTCTTTTAGATTCGTAATTGGCACATGCAAGAGTTGGTTGACAATGGAGCTGGCCATGGAACGAATAATCTTTTCTTGTTTGGGGGTTATCCCTCCAAGCTGATCGAGGGCACGCTCAATTTGACGTTCTTTAATTTTTCGCCCTTTTTCCTGTAAGGCTAGAATTGTTGGAACAACAAACATGGAATTATGCCATTTAAGGAAAATTAGCATTTCCTCTTCAATAATCTTTTCCGCGTTGACTGCTGCTATTTCTCGTTCTTGATGATGGCGGTCAACTACTCCATGTAAATCATCTATATCAAACAGTGTTATGAAAGGTATCTTACCCACATCAGGATGGATATCGCGTGGGACAGCAATATCGATTAGCAACATGGGGCGCCCCTTGCGGGTTTCCATTATCTCCTGCATGCGTTCTGGCACTAACATAAAATGTGTAGAAGCCGTTGCCGAAATAATAATATCCACTTCCTCGAGGTACTGATCCATATCGTCAAACCGTACCGCTCGACCTGAGCATTCTTTGGCCAAAAGAGCCGCTTTTTCATAGGATCGATTCGACACCAAAACAGTGTTAGCCCCCGCGGCCACTAAGTGTTTAGCAGTCAGGGTGCTCATCTCTCCTGCTCCTAAGATTAAAATACCTTTACCTTGGAGTTCTTCAAAGTGTTGTTTGGCAAGTTCTACTGCTGTATAACTAATGGAAACTGGGTGTTGATCAATTAACGTATCCGTGCGTACGCGTTTACCCACAGCTAAGGCATTCTGGAAAAGAACATTGATCACTTTGTTCGTGACCTCTGCCTCACTCGCCTGTTGATAAGCGTTACCGACTTGTCCAAGGATTTGAGTTTCGCCCAGAACCATAGAATCCAACCCTGATACAACCCGGAACAAGTGGCGTACTGCATCATACAAGGTGTGCACACATAGGTACTGATCGAAGGTTTTTTCCTCGATCCCATGGTGGCAGGCCAAAAATTTCTTAATCGACCGGGTTCCCACTTCCACATCCGTTGTTGCGGCATAGACCTCCATTCGATTACAGGTACTGAGAATAACAACCCCCTGTAGTCCGGGATAAGCTTTTAGTTTCCTTAATGCTTCTCTCATTTGAGAGGGGTGAAAACTCATTTTTTCACGAATTTCAACAGGCGCGCTGCGATGGTTTAGTCCAATAGCGACAGGAAACACTCTTCAATCACTCCTTCCGCTTCAGTTATTTTCTGGGCTTTGATGAGTCCCCTCACTTCGCCATCCGTGACCCTTTGCCAAAAGATACTCCGTTTCGCGGACGGTAAGCTACTCTTGGCTAGGCTTCGCCAATTTTTAAGTAACGTTAGATACTCAGCCATCTCCTGACCGTACAAAGATTGCAACTCAGCACGGACTTGCCGTGCTACAATAGGGCTACTTCCACCAGTCGAGACAGCTATTTTCAAATTTCCTTGTTCCATAATCGATGGCACAATAAAACTACATTTTATTGGGTCATCCACGACATTCACAGGCCGATGATGAGCTTTAGCATCCTTAGCCACTTGAGTATTAACGTCCTCATTTTCGGTACAGGAAAAGACAAGAATAGCCTCTTGTATATCCTCTACTGAATAGTCTTTCTCTAACCAAAAACATCTCTTTTCGTCAATTAATTCCTTAAGCTCAGGAACGAGCCGGGGGGAGACAATCTGAACCAAAGCTCCATGATGCATGAGGGTTTGCACTTTACGCAAAGCAATGACCCCTCCTCCGACGACCAAAATCGACTTGTCCTTTAAGTCCATAAATATTGGATAATACCGAGACATAAACACTAGTCACCTTCTCCAGTTTTTATCCCTGTTTGAACTAGTTCTATTCTACGAAGCATACGAATGAAGCCCCGCTAAAAAGTAATTGACTCCGAAGAAAGTAAACAACACGGCCGCAAAACCAAAGATCGCCATCCAAGCAGCCCTTTTCCCTTTCCAACCGTACATTAACCTAGCATGCAAAAAACCGGCATAAATTATCCAAGTAATCAAAGACCAGGTTTCTTTAGGGTCCCACGACCAATAAGTGCCCCAAGCATAATTTGCCCATATCGCACCCGTGATAATACAGAGTGTCAAAAGCGGGAAAGCAAATCCCACAACCTTATACGCCAGTTCATCAAGCACCTCGAGCGATGGAAAACGCGCGACGATCCCTTGTGATTTTGACTTCTTTCCACTGTCCGCTTTATTCAATTTAAGCAAATACATAATCCCTAACCCAAAAGATACGGCAAAAGCACCGTAGGCAAACATGGCCGTTAGCACGTGAAACGTAAGCCATTGGCTCTTGAGTGCCGGGGGTACTGCTTGGGCAATTCGTTCTTCAGGTCCCATCGACATAATAATGAACATCAAAAGTAAGAAAGGAATAGGCATGACAAAAGCTCCGAGGGATCTTAGTTTATAGCGAAACTCGGCAAATAGATAAACTGCCAAAATTCCTCCAACGAACGTTAAGATAAATTCATAGCCATTAGAAAGGGGCGGATGCCCTGAAGTAATCATTCTGAGGATAATGGAAAATGTGTCCGCAACCAAGGCAATAATCGCTAGATAAGTTGCCATACGCCCAACGAATTCGTTTTTAGAGCCTAACCAAACCAAGTATAACAGCATACATAAAGTAGTTGCTATAACCAAACTATAAAACATAGCTATTTCAAGACTTGCTAACATTCTGTACCCTCCTCAGTTATCTTATCATTTTAGTAACTGAACTAACAAATTGTTCTAAAGCTTTACGGGCACTATCCGTCACTTTACCCGATAACGCACCTACCGTTAACTTCCCTCGTTTTCCGTCCTCTGATTGAATAATCCCGGAGATAACCAACGGTTGCCAGTAAAAAGCCAGTAACAACCCCCCCAGTAATAACCCACAACCAAGCCAAATAACAACTACCCCTGGATCCTTCTTGACTTGTAACCCGGTAAATCCTGCTAAGCCATCAAAAGTTAAACGATATGTTCCTTGCACATCAATCGTTTCCCCAGCCTTGAGCTGTCCGGTTTGGACCGGATCAGCTCCGGTGCCTTTGTAAACCTGATAAACAACGCCTGGTGCCTGTGCCGAACTTCTTGCAAGGGTTGTTACGAGGTAAAGGTCCGTCCCAGGAGCCTGATAATAACTTTGTCCCTGGTCGCGCAAGACAACCGGGTTTTTTTGACCCTTCATTTCAGCCGTAAAAAGGGCACCATTGGCAAAACTCGCTTGATAGAAGGTAATTCCCTTATACTCAAACGGATGATTCACCGACAACGTCTTCCTAGCCACTTCTTGTCCCTTTTCCAAAATACTCATGTCTGTATACCAATTATCTCGTTCACCGTTCGGCAAGAAGCGATCCTCTGCAGAATTGATGTGAACACTAAATGTCTCTGAGACCTTCCCTGCAGAGACCTCGATCGCTTGAATCGGAATGGTCGTTCCGGCCCCTTCCATAAAATAACCTTTAAAGCCTAACATGGATCCTAATAAGGCCCCAACCACCAATACCACAAAAGAAAGATGTGTGATCAAGGAACCCCAGTTTCCCCACCGTCGTTTTATCCCAATAAAACTCCAATACTCGGATTGGTCGCTTAGCGTAAAACGAAATCCCTTTTGTATCATGACTTCCTGGACTGATTCCCGTAGCGACGCTAACTCCCCTTGAACCACAAGTCTGTTCTTTTGCGGAACTCGTGCAAGATTTGACGGTGGTGTCAGCTTAAACGTCCGTAGATATATACCCCTTAAGCGTTGAGTACTACACACTACAAGATTGATACATAATAGACCCAGCAACAACCGAAACCAAACAGAACTATACAGATGTGTAAAACCCATCGTTTGCCATATGCTCACTGTTTCAGCTTTTCCGGGTTCTATCTGTGGAATAACCGTCCCTATGCCCGCCACAAAAGCAATTATTCCTAATAGAGCTAGTCCGAGCTTCATTGAACTAAACGCATCCCATAGTCGTTCACTCAAATCCTTAGAATTTTCCTCCATTTAATCTTACCCTCCCCGCTTATGACCTATCCCAGTAGTATTCACACTAGTATATCGTAATATGAAACAAGCATGAATTACGAAACCAACTACATTGTACCCTACTCAAGCGTTTAATTCCAAGTCCGTGGGAAGCAAATGCATCTTTCAACTCCTTTAACTCAATGAGATTTTTTTCACATATTTTAGCATAATTCTAGTTAAAAACATTGTGCCTTAATACACATCATAAAACAATCACGTTACTCTCATTATTTTCAGCACTCCTAAAGATAGTTAACGCAGTCTGATAACTAAGCTTATTGCTTATAATGCAAGAGGCGTGCCAATGTTGAATCTGTATGCTACAAGGAATCTCCACTTCTTTAAGGTGTTAACTTATGCAACTAAAGGCTAATAGTGTTAACTTATGCAAGTATTAGTTAACGTTATTAGCCTTTAGTTTATAAAAATCAATACACTTGTAGTATTTAAAATACTCACTAAAATCGCAAGTTAGAACTTCCGGACCCGTATAAACTCAGCTAACTCTTCCAAAGCTTTACGGGTTGGAATCTGAGGAAGCTCCTGAAGATGTTTCTTTGCCTTTAAAATATATAAATCAACCAGATGCATCGACTCATCAATCGCTCCAGTGTTGTTGATCAGCTGAATCGTTTCAGAAACTTCTTCCTCCGTTTTATCCATCTTTCGAAGTAACACCTTTAAATGAGATGGGTTCAGAGACGATTTTAACGCTAAGATCATAGGTAATGTCATAATTCCTTGGCGCAAATCACCTCCAATTGGTTTCCCAAAATCGGAGGGCTTGGCCGTCAAATCTAAAACATCATCGACAATCTGAAACGCCATTCCCAGTGAATGTCCATAAGCACCCAGTTCCCAAACTTGTCGTTTAGGAGCTCCGGAAACCAAAGCCCCTAATCTGCAGCAGGCGGAGATCAATAAGGCAGTTTTTCGTTTTATACGGTAATAGTACTGTTTTACATTCTGATCCACGTCAAAGGAACAGTTAATTTGCTGAATCTCCCCTTGGCACATTTCAACACTGACCTCAGCTAAAATCCGCGCGACTTCCGGATGATCAATTTTAGAGATTAGCATCAATGTTTTTGCTAACAGGTAGTCTCCCGTTTGAACGGATACTATATTGCCCCAGTTTGCTTTAACCGTTGGGCGCCCTCTTCTGGTCAGCGACGAATCAACGACATCATCGTGAACTAACGTAGCCATATGAATTAGTTCCAGGGCCATTGCCACTGGAATTAACGTTTCTAACGAGTAGCCATAAAATTTCCCGGCTAAAAGGGTAAAAGCCGGACGTAAGCGTTTTCCCCCTGCAGCCAATAAATGGACAGCCGAATCCTGGAGAATCGGATAATCCGTCTCCACGAATTGGGTCAGTTCTTTTTCAACCCGTTGCAGATCTGAATTTATTTGATTAAAGAGCCAGAGTTGTTTCAAAACCGGTTCACCTGCTCGCACCCTTTTCTTCATAAGATACCATATCTAATGGCAATTCCGCTAGTGGGTCATCCTCAGGCAGTTCATCTTCGTACTTTAACAACCCCTCGTCATCAGTAATAGGTAGAACTTCCTCCCTACTTTGCGAGTCGTGTGTTCTCTTCGGGGAATCTATTGAATTTTGAAATTCTTTGGTCAATTCTTGAGTGGCTTTGCGAATTTCAAAAACTACTTTACCAATTGTCCTAGCTATATCAGGTAAATCCTCAGGTCCAAACAAGATAAGTGCAATAGCCATAATTATGAAAATTTCACTCATGCCCATTTTTATCCCCCCCTTACTTTAAAGCTAAGTCTTTTTTTCTTCTACGAGCCACAAGATAGCCAAGCCAGATGCTGATTTCATAAAGGAGATACATGGGTCCCGCCATAAGAAGTTGTGTAACTAGGTCTGGTGTTGGGGAAATAATAACCGCCAAAATAACAACTGAGAGAATTGCCCAACGTCTTTTTTTAGCTAACATCTGAGGCGATAAGACCCCTATACGAATTAGGATTAATAGGACAATCGGTAATTGAAATACAAGTCCAAAGGTTAAGAGAAAGGTTAAGAGAAAGCTAAGATACGATGTTTTGGTCACAAAGGGTGTAGACTGAACTACTCCGCCGCCGGCAGAAAGCAAGAACTTTATCCCTATAGGTAGGACTACGTAAAAACACAGGGCGACTCCACCAAGGAAGAGGAGTACTGAGCTGGGAACTAATACATACAAGTATTTTCGTTCATTTTGCTTTAGAGCTGGTAACACAAAACTCCAAAGTTGCCACATGAGGACTGGGAGAGCTAGGGCGACTCCAATGAACATAGAAACTTTAATCTTCACGAGCATTGGTTCCATCGGCGTAGTCGTAATGAACCTTATATTTTCCAACAAAGTTACTGGTCTTGCTAAATAAACGAAGGCTTGATCACTAAAGAACCATCCGACTACGGACCCTAGCACTATAGCATACGCAGAAATCACTAATACCTTGCGTAGCGCTATAATATGCTCTAATAACGGCAAATTGTCATCCTTACGTGGTCGCCTTCGCATCACCCTACACTTCCTTCCCGTACACCTTTAGCAACTCGTAGTGCGTATTGCGTTGAACAGCTTGATAACCAGCATCTGTAATGCAACGAATAATCTCCTGCAACGGGACACGAGTTTGTACGCCAGCGGCACGAACGACATTTTCCTCTAACATGGTACTGCCAAAATCATTCGCCCCAAAACGCAAAGCAACCTGGGCCATCTTGGCTCCTTGGGTAACCCAAGACGCTTGGATGTTCGGTACATTATCGAGCATTAAGCGGGCGATCGAGAGCGTCCGTAGGTATTCGACCCCAGTACTCCCTTCTCCGCCTAGCAAGGTATTGGTCGGCGCAAAACTCCAAGGGATAAAGGCGGTAAAGCCCCCTGTTTGATCCTGAGCATCTCGAACACGAACCAAATGCAAAATTCGTTCCTCAAAAGTCTCGACATGTCCAAACATCATGGTGGCGGTCGTCTTCATGCCCAACTTGTGTGCGGCAGTCATTACGTCCATCCATTGTTGCCAACTTATTTTATTAGGGCTGATGAGATGGCGAACCCGGTCGACTAGGATTTCTGCCCCACCCCCAGGAATTGAATCTAAGCCGGCATTTTTAAGGCGGAAGATGACGTCTTCAATAGGCAACTTAGATTTATTAGCTAGGTCCCATATTTCTGGAGGGCTAAACGAGTGAATGTGAATGGAGTAATGAGCTTTAATATCGCGCAAAAGATTTCCAAAGTACTCTAGATCCAAGTCCGGATGCAATCCCCCTTGAATTAGGAGTTGAGTCCCCCCTACGTGAATTGTTTCTTTAATCTTAGCACGTAATTCGTCCTGTGACAAAATATAACCGTTTGAATCTCCTGGTTTACAATAAAAGGCGCAAAACTTACATTGACAGGAACATATATTTGTATAATTTATATTCCTGTCAATAACAAACGTGACCACTTTTTCAGGATGCATCTGCTCTCGGACGAGATCCGCGCCTTGTCCCAGTGTTAGTAGATTTGCGTCTTGAAATAATTTGACGCCATCTTCGATGGATAATCGTTCGCCCGCTAGACGTTTTTCTATGACTCTCATGGTCTCCGTTTGCATGTAGATCCCCCTAACCCGTAACTAATCTCGTTCCACCGCATCTCGTCCTGCTTTTTGAATCATATGGATTATGGCTCGTTTGGTTACAACTTGACTTGTTTCCGCTCCTTCTGCGTGACTAATGCGTTCCTCCACTATGTTGCGCTCGAAATCATCGACGCCAAAAGCCAGTGAAACTTGGGTCAACTTGAGGCCTAACTTGAGCCAAAAGACTTTAATATGCTTGAAATTATCAAGTAAGATCCTTGAAATCGCCAGCACTTTCAGGTCTTCAATTCCTGTCGTGGTTCCATCACCCATCGTTCCTTCTAATAATGTATCTTTAGGGGAATAGGATAGCGGTACAAACGACAGGAACTCGCCTGTTTGGTCCTGTAATGCCCGCAACTGCAATAAATAGTCAATCTGTTCTTCTGTTAATTTCATGTTCCCGTAGAGCGTCGTCGCGTCATCGACATTGGCATCCTTAAAATGTCGGTCGACAATAAAATATGTTTGATTCCCATTTTTTCGTTCGCGTACAATATTCGCCATATATCCAAGCACCAAGATATCTTGACTGTTCAACATACGAACACCAGCGTCACGATCTAATCGTTCGCCCTTTTCGACTTTTTCGATTAGGTCAAAGAGTTCACTTGTAGCAAACAATGAGGGCAAAGTCTCCTCCTCCTTTTCTTTATCAGAGAGTTTCTTTTAACGCAATAAGCTTATATCCAAGATCGAAAATACAAAGAGCAAGAGACTTAAGTACCCATTAAGGTCGAAAAATGCAACTCCGATCTTCGAGAAGTCGTCTGCAGTGACAAGACGATGCTGACGAAAGAGTAACACTATAGCTATAGCTACACCCACATAATACAGCCAACTCATAGACATAACTACTCCAACAGCTATAAAGAATATGGGCGCAATACTATGCAAAAACGCTGAAATCTCTAAGCCTCTCAGCAAGCCAAACCTTGCAGGAATTGAGTGAAGTCCTTCTTGGCGATCAAACTCCACATCTTGACAGGCATAAACAACATCAAACCCCGCGACCCAAGTCATGACCCCTAGCCCTAATAAAATGGGTGTTAGAGCCCAATGACCGGTTACTCCAATCCAAGCTCCTGCCGGGGCCAAGCCCAAGGAAATTCCTAATACAAAATGGCAGGCCCAAGTAAACCTTTTTGCATAAGAGTATAAGACAAGAAAAAAAACAGCAATTGGCATCAGCCACAAAGCTAAAAAGTTGAGTTGGTACGCTGAATAGCCAAGGAGCAAGAATGAGAGCACTGTATATAGGTAGACTTCCTTCACGCCTAACTGGCCTGCTGGTAGTGCTCTTTGGGCCGTTCGCGGATTACGCGCATCAATCTGGCGATCAATCAGCCGATTCAAAGACATCGCTGCCGTCCTAGCCCCTATCATAGCCAGCGTAATCCAGAACAGTTTTATAACGGGTGGAACACCATTTGCTGCTAAAAAAGCACCTAGATACGCAAAAGGAAGGGCAAAAAGTGTATGTTCAAATTTAATCATCTCGAAAAAAACCTTTAGTTTTTGCATACTACACTCCGTTCATTCCTGCCTTTTGGGGATTGTAATCTGTGTCCAGCTGCTGAGCCATAAAACGATATATTTCGCGAAGAGGATGTAGCTGAAGCTGAGACTCATTGGAAATTTCATTCAAGATAGCATTCGCCCGCTGGAGGATCGATTGAACCTCGCTATTCTCCAAACGTTCTTTCCACGCTCCCCATGCTAAGCCTAATTCCCAACCAAAAGCTTCGATTTGATGCTTTATAGGAACTGAAACTCCTGCGAGTTCAGCGCTTAAACGGGCTGCTAATGCTGTTAATGACGCGCGCTCCATTTCAATAATTTTAAGTGATTCAGCCAACCCTAGCTTTTCGTCACGGGAGAGCCATCGGGAAATCCCCCCCTTACTCATCGTCCCCATAACTTGGGCCATTGGCTCGAGAAATACAAGTAGTTCCTCACGGCACAGCTCTAAAAAAAACTTCCCATATAATAAATCCCCAACAAGCACCGGAAATTGTCGGAGCTCTTCTGGGATATCACTATCATCTTTCATTAATTTATGGATTTTATTGGCCATAAACATGAATTGAATAATTCCAGCCAGTGCTTCTGATTTTTGTTCTTGTTCGTTAAAAACTTTGCATACAGCTATGACAATCGCCGGATTCACTGTTCGATCAAGTTCATCCATATCCAGCTGAATTAATTTCTCAAAGCTAGCTGGTTTAACGTTGATATCCTGGTGTAAACGCATTTGAACATTATTAAGTTTCTCTCGAAAGCTAAATTCTACCGGAACCATATTATCGCTCCTCGTCTTCCGTTCTACCAGTCATATAGTATAACTAATGTGGGGAATAAGTGCAACTACGGTGGGTCGCCTTCACAGAGGCATTGCACCAGCCGAGTTTTCTTTAAGGCATTAACTTATTATATATTCGATATACATATCTAAAATCCTGCACTTATATGTAATGCACTCTGATAATATGACATTATTGTTAGAAGAGTATGTAAAACATCTATAAATAAAATACAATAGACCCTGCAACTTCTTAGTCACAAGGTCTATCTAGTACCAGTCAGAATGCATAGCTTTTGGATGGAATAAGTGCAACCAAAGGCTTCTGACGGTGCCTGCGGCTTCGTAGTGTCTCAGATTTTCTTTTTCCGCACTTGTCTTAGTCCGGAGTAAAATAAATATCCCTCCTAAATATTTACCGCTTCCTTTGGATCTTCAACAATTCCCCGTTTGATTTCCGTTGCTGTCATATGACCAGCTTTGAAATGATCCGTTAAAAAGTTACAGGCATCCCAGGGATTGACACGGTCCCCGCAAGTAAAGACGTCTACAGCTGCATATCCGAGTTCTGGCCACGTGTGGATAGCTAAGTGTGATTCAGAAATTACAACAACACCACTCACCCCTTGAGGACTAAACTTATGAAAAACTACCTCACGTACCTCGGCACCTGCCTCCAAAGCTGCGTTGACCATAATTGCTTCGACTTTTTCACGATCGTTTAAAATGTCGAAACTACACCCATAAATCTCAGCCAACACATGACGTCCAAGAGAATTTGCCAATTGTGATCGTTGCCCCCTTTTTTCTGCAAAATAGGAAGGAATCCGAGCCGGACATATCATATCCGGTAATCTCAAATCCCCACCAGATTAAATTTTAGCACAAAGTTCGAGGTTGTCAATAAAAACTTATACTAACTCTGAATCATTTTACTCCTCAATGCTCCAGAATGCTCCAAGGCAACTAATTAATTTTAAGTTCACTTTTCCTTTGCTCATTTATTCAGAATCATATTAAAGCGTTTGAGGGTTCAAATTTCTAACCAAAACTAACTTAATTAAATTAAAGCCATTTGTACCAAACAAACCTATTGACTTCCAATCCTCTCTATTCTAAACTAAATGGGATGTATTGGTTATGTTATGGAGGTGAATAATTTGAGTTTAACCTTGACAGCTGCCGAAGCAGCTAAAGTCCTTAAAATCTCGAAATATACCTTTTATGAGCTTGTCAAACGGGGAGAGATTCCCGCTCACCACATCGGCCGCCAACTTCGGATTGATCCTACAGTTCTAGACAATTATTTACGAGGCACCCTTAGTCTCAACCCCCCCCCTTCTGCTATACCCTCCAATACTCCAGGCTTACCTGTTATTCGCTTCATCGGAAGTCATGACCCGGTCGTCGAGTTGCTTTTTGAGTTTCTCAAACATGCTGCAATACCCGTCGATGCTTCAATTTCCTTCAAAGGAAGCATGGATGGCTTAATTGCACTTTATCGCGGCGAAGCGGAGATTTCTGGAGCACATCTTTGGGACGAATCATTAAAAGACTATAATATTTCTTATGTCAAACATGTTATCCCAGGAGAATCAGTTTGCATTGTGAATTTAGTCCAGCGGGAACAAGGATTTATTGTAGCACCCGGTAACCCTCTTAAACTTCAGACCTGGGAAGACATCACTTTAGAAGGCTTGCAATTTATTAACCGTCAAAAAGGATCAGGAACCCGCCTGCGCCTCGATGCTTACCTTAAATCAGCAAAGATTTCTCCCGGCCAAATTCTAGGCTATGAACACGAAGAAGCCACTCATTCTGGAGTTGCTTGCCTCGTGGCGAGTGGACAGGCCGATACCGGCGTCGGAGTAAAAGCCGCAGCACAGCGACTTGGCCTTGATTTTATCCCCCTATTTCATGAACGCTACGATCTGGTTTGTTTGGGGAAAACCGCTAAGTCTCCCATTTGGCAACAACTTTTAGAGGTCTTAAGATCTCCAGGCTTTATCCAAGCCATTCACCAACAGAACGGCTATGATACGTCTCTGACTGGGAAGATCCTGCTAGAATAGAGAGGAAGTTTATTAGCCCGTTCGCACACGTTCCATTGCTATTTACGCAGATGCAAAGCGGTTTTAAAAAACACATATATAGGAGGAAAAAAGAAATGAAAAAGGAACTTAGACTTCGCCTTAATTTTGCTTTCGCACTACTATTTATTGCCATTATGGTGATCGTTGTCGGGTGTGGAACAACAGCTCCAGCTCCAGCTCCAGCTCCAGCACCAGCTCCAGCAACACCTGCGCCACAAACGGCTGAGACTCCCAAACCTGCAAATCCTAACATAATCTTGGCGACCACAACCAGTACGCAAGACAGCGGTTTGCTCGCTGCGCTCATCCCAGTTTTTGAGCAAAAGACAGGCTATAAGGTCAAAACAATAGCTGTCGGCACAGGGGCCGCTTTAGCAATGGGGGATAAAGGCAATGCCGATGTGTTGCTAGTGCATGCACCTTCTTCAGAACAGAAATTGGTTGATAATAAATCAGCCATTAACTATCAACTCGTGATGCATAACGATTTCGTGATTGTTGGCCCAGCAACGGATCCTGCCAAAGTCAAAGAAACAAAAACGGTCGTAGATGCTTTTAAAGGGATTGCTGCAAGTCCCTCAATATTTGTCTCGCGTGGAGATGATTCTGGAACAGATAAAATGGAAAAAACATTATGGACAAAAGCTAATATAAAACCAGTGGAAGCTAACTATCAATCAACTGGTCAGGGCATGGGGGCAACTCTCACCATAGCCTCAGAAAAAGCAGCCTATACCCTGACAGACCGCGCAACCTTCTTATCAACACAGAAAAACCTAAAACTTGAGATCGTCCTTCAAGGAGATGCTTCGCTCTTAAATATTTATCATGTCATGCAAGTTAACCCTGAAAAGTTCCCTAAAATTAATGCTGATGGAGCTAAGGCTTTTGTGGATTTTATGACAAATGCAGATACACAAACGCTAATTGGAACCTTTGGTAAAGATAAGTACGGCGAGGCCCTCTTCTTCCCTGATGCTGGTAAAAAGATGGAAGACCTAAAATAACCGTATGGAAATGATCTGGCAAGGAATACTAGCCGCCATCCACCTTCTGATAACTGGGGATCCCGAGGTAATTAACATAACTCTACTTACCCTTAGGATATCAGGGTCTGGAACGTTAATAAGCCTACTTATCGGGATTCCGTTCGGAACACTCTTGGCACTCAAACCCTTTCCAGGACGACGCTTTGTCTTAAGCGTCGTTAACACAGGGATGGGGTTACCACCAGTGGTCGTAGGCCTTTGGGTCTCGATTTTCCTATGGCGCTCCGGACCTTTTGGATTTCTAAATATTATGTACACCCCAACCGCAATTATTATTGCCCAGGCGATCATAGCCTCTCCCATTATTGCCGCCTTAACCTGTGCCGCGCTTCAACAAACCGATCCCAAGCTTAGGCTCCAAATACAGGCACTTGGCGCAACTCGCTTCCAGTATACTTGGTTGCTTCTTAAGGAAGTACGTTTTTCACTCTTTGCCGCTATTATTGCCGGTTTTGGAGCTATCGTCTCGGAGATTGGAGCGTCTATGGCGGTAGGAGGAAACATTCAGGGTCAGACTCGAGTTCTTACAACTGCAACTGTCTTGGAAGTTTCCAAAGGCAACTTCGACATCGCTATTGCCTTAAGTATCATCTTATGCTTGCTAGCCTATGGGGCAACCTTAGGCTTAACTCTACTCCAACAGAAACAGCAAGGAGGGTCTTAAGTGCTTGAAGCTCGGGAGATAAGCTGGATCAAGGGCCATAAAACCATATTGCGAAATATTGATTTCCATCTGTTTCCAGGGGAATGTGTAGGGTTCATCGGACCCAACGGATCTGGCAAAAGCAGTCTGTTGAAAATTCTTGCCTTTTTGGAAGCCCCGACCTCCGGCTCGCTCTATTTCCAGAGCCAAGCCGTTCCACAGAACGTCCCGCTTCCAATTCGTCGCAAAATTGCCATTGTTTTTCAAGAAGCACTCCTACTAAACACACGCGTTTTTGACAATGTTGCTATTGGATTAAAAATGCGGGGTTTCTCCAACGAAACCATTAAGGAACGAGTGGACTATTGGCTGGAACAATTCGGGATAGGCCACCTTTCAATACAAGCAGCTCGATCACTCTCCGGAGGAGAAGCTCAACGAGTTAGCCTGGCACGAGCCTTTGCTCTGGAACCGGACGTCCTATTTTTAGATGAGCCCTTTTCAGCCTTAGATGCCCCAACGAAAGAGGGGCTACGCAATGATCTTAGTCAAGTTTTCAAATCTACTAAAACGACAACTGTACTCGTTAGCCACGATTTTAAAGACATTACTCATTTAACTAATCGAGCCTTGATTCTCTTGAACGGGCAAGTTATGGCTGAAGGGTCTCCATCTGAACTAATCAATAGTCCACAAAAAGAAGAAGTAAAACGTTTTCTAGCGCACTTTTCTTCTTGAAGACATATTAAAAATACGTTAAAAAGTTCCGGGATTCCCCGGAACTTTTTTTGGTGTGGGTTGGGGAGGGGGGACAGTTCTTGACTTGCATATGCAAAAAAAAAACCGTCCCCCCTCCCCAACTTTCAATATTTTACTATTCTGATCCGACTCCCCTTTGAACTTTAATCAATTCACTGAGGATGCTTATGGCTATTTCTTCGGGAGTTTCTGCCCCGATTTTTAGACCTATTGGGGAATATAGCTTTTGCAATAATTTGATCGGAACTCCTTCTTCCTCCAGTTCAGCAAGTAATGCTTTAACCCTTTTACGGCTACCTATCATGCCGATGTATGAGGCAGGCTGCTTAATGACTTTACTCAGACACACTTTGTCATAACGATGTCCCCTAGTAATAATCACAACAAACGTTTGCGGATTAATGTTAATCGCATCTAAAGCTCGTTCAAAATCATCGCATATAACTTTATCAGCGGTAGGAAATCGAGCAGAGTTTGCAAAGGATGGACGATCATCAACTACTGTAACCTCATATCCAATGATCTTAGCCATAGTTGCGAGAGGGAGCGCTATATGTCCCGCACCTAAAATCAGCAATTTCACAACGGTGGTTGGGGGCTCTATCAATAACCGGTAAGCTGCTTTCGTCACTGAGGAGACACACGGCTCGAACTCGGAATCTAAATTAATTAATTGCGGCTGTAAACTCTTGCTTCCTATTTTAGCACTTTCTCGCGCAATTTTACTTAGTTCCTCTAAGCCAAGATCACCTAAGACGTCCCCAGTATTCTTGATAAACAATTTCTTCCCGATTAATTGTTTATCAAGCGCTTCTATCACAGTTACCATCGTAGGGTTAGTGGTCCCCTTTATAGCTGACAGGTATTCTTTGCCGAGCTTGGTCTGTTCAATACGACTTTGAGAACCCAAATAATCAATGAATAGTTCCATGATTCCCCCACAAACCATTCCTTCTTCCTGGGCCATGTCCGCGGTCATATTCAGCTGATATATCTTTGAGGTACCCGCAGTTATTACATTCAAGGCCTCCCGACGCCCCTCGGCCTCACCACATCCACCTCCAATAGTTCCAACCATTGTCCCGTCCCCAAAAACTATCATCTTCGCACCCGGCTTACGTGGAGTGGACCCTAGGACACTGCTTACCGTAATCAGCGCTGCCTCCAATTTTTGATGAAATACTTTTTCAAGTCCAAGAAATACGTCTTTATCCACTAGCCTCATCCCCCTACATCAGCCTTTCAACGGTCCTAGAAAAGCCTCTTTTATTTATTCATTTTTTACATTCGCTTAATTCATCGTTTCACTTATTCTTGGTACCAAAGGGCTAAGCATCCCGCATTCTAGAATACCCTGCAATACAGCGCCTCCAAGCGCCCGAGCCTTTTCAGTAATCGTCCAACAGTATTCCTCCTGCCCACGAGGATCAACATCCCCAATCTTAACCTGCGCAGCGACAGGAGTACCCGTACGCAATAAACCTCTTAGAACACCAGTGCAGGAGGAAAAAACTTCTACAGTTCTAACCCCATCATCTATCTCACCCAAGCTATCGCCTACCGAAACCTGTTCCCCAATAGTTCGCTTCGCTCTAAAAATTCCAGCCTCGGGCGAATAGAGAACACGTTCTCTTGAAATCCCCGCTACTTCTCCAGGAATGCCCGTATTCGGCTGGGCACTCCCTGTATAAATCAGATGGGCAAGATGATGTCCACGGTTTGTTTCCACGACGACATCAACATCGACCCCCGCCGTGAAACCTGGCCCCAAACCAAAGGTCCTTTGAGCCATGCTCCGTTTCGTCCCCAAGTTACGTTTGGCCATGATCGCATCCACCAAAAACAAAGGGTTGAGCGCGGGCAGTCCCTCCAACTCAGGATCGACCAGGACTGGTATTTCCCCACCTTGCCAAGCTGCTTCGCAGCCGATAGGAGCTTCGATACGGCTCGCAGGAACGCCTTCAACTTGCCATCGTCCCTCTGATACGGCCGTCCCAAAACATACTGGCCAACGAACCATGAGGGGCTCAGCCACTTCCGTCATCACCACTCGAAATCCAGCTTTTGCAAGTACCCACCCAACTCCAGAGGCTTGTTCTCCAGCACCACGAACTAAAACCACCGGTCCCTTCATGACAAGTTTGTTTTTCATTCGGTTTCCTCCTTACTATTTTGAACCAGCAAAGTATTATATTCCTCCGGCGTATCCACATCTTGAAAAAAATCGTCCTCCACTGGATACCTCCGCCATCGTTCGGGATAACGGTATAAGACTTCCCTACCCCCCTGCTCTCCCTGCAGATCTAAAAGTTCAGGAACATATCTCTTGTGAAAAAACACCGGTGATACCGCCTTATCGCCGGCAATCGGCACCAGAAAATCCAGAGGATTCTGCAGCACTTGCTGCAGGCAGTCTGCAAGCGCTGGCGACGTAATCCCCACCTGGTCGCCGGGCAGAAATCCGATACATTGAACTTCACTATTTAAGTCTTGTAAACCATAGCGAATCGTCTCGGCGAGCGGTTTTGGACTTGGCACTTGAAGCCAAATCCCACCGTATGAATCGAACATCCGTATTCGATTTTCCGTAAGATAGGCTTCAATAGGTTTTCTTGTGACAACATAAATCTCATTGACCACGGGGAGAGAGGCTACAACCAGCGAACGTTGTTCTTGAAGTGTGATTGCGTCTAGGACAGTCTGAATAACATAACCAAGCACTGTTGTATCCTTCCAAGGCATCACAAGTTTATCTTGTCCCATTCGGGTCGCTTGGCCAGCTGCCATTACCACAAATCGAACCACTGTAGTTTTCCCTCCTTAGCATCCCCCGCAGCTAAACGCAAATGTTTTGGCCGATATTCCAAGTCTTTAATTTCTCGTTGAATTTCCGACCACCTGTCGTTTAGGTCAAGCAAAGGTTTATATGAATCCATTTTCATCAGTTTCTCGGGAAAGACTTTCGTTGTGGTCGTTGCAATAACTCGATGCCCAGCGGAGTCAATTTCTCGAGTAATCGAGCGAAGACAAGTCGTCTTACCTCCTGCCCCAATGAACGTGACAACTTGCGCACGCCCTGTCACGTCCCACAAACTGCCACTTGCCCAACTGTTGGGTAACCCTGTTTCTGAACTGGCCATTTTCTTCTCCTGCGACTGTTTTCGACTAGTATACTCTAGAGTTAACTAAAGTCCAAGCTTAAATTCCACGCCTTTGCTCCCCTGGCCTATTGGGAGGAACTCTTTTCTATCGTGATAGACTCAATCTCAAAATTAACGCTCAAACGTAGACTTCTCTATCTCGCTCAGATAATCCTTCCACCTCTGCCTCATCACGTAAGAAATCTTCTAATAATACTGAAGCTATTGAATCGTCTGAGTCGTATGTTATACTAATATATCGGTAGGTACAGAACCATTGGTTGCGACTTAAAACTGAATTTGTTTATAATAAACGCACATTCAAGATGAATTGGAGGCTATCCCATGGAAAAAATCAAAGTTCAGGATTCTGTTGGTGCAATTCTTATCCATGATATGACCCAAATTATCCCCGGTGTTATTAAAGGACCTCGTTTTCGTAAAGGGCACGTCGTTCAGAAAGAGGACATTCCAGTTCTCCTCAGCATGGGAAAAGAACATATTTTTGTTTGGGATCAGACTCCCGGCCTTATTCATGAAAATGAAGCCGCGGAGCGTCTCGCCCGGGCAGTATCCGGTTCCGGTCTAGTCCTTGACGAGCCAAAAGAAGGAAAAATCACCCTAACCGCTGCCTATGATGGCCTTCTTTACGCCTCAGAAGCGGGCATTTTAGCATTGAATACTTTGGAAGGGGTCATCCTCGCCACGCTTCACAAGCATTACCCCGTCAAGAAGGGGGATAAAGTCGCCGGAACCCGTGTCGTCCCTCTGATGATTGATGAGAAAGTGATCATTGAATCGGAAGGAATCGTCGAATCTTTTTCAAATCCTATTCTGGATGTACGACCTCTAAAACCCTTGAAGGTTAGCATCGTCGTCACGGGAAGTGAAGTCTATCATGGACGTATTCAAGATAAATTCGGTCCGGTACTACGCGCAAAAATTGAAAACTGGGGATCTGTCGTTATAGATCAAACATTGGCCAGCGATGATGTGTCTCTAATCCAAAGTAGCATCCGAAACCAACTAAGTATGGGTGCAGAAATGATCTTAGTCAGTGGGGGCATGTCCGTCGACCCTGATGACCTCACCCCCGCAGCGATTAAAGGCCTGGGAGCAGAACTCATCTCATACGGTGCACCTGTTCTACCGGGAGCTATGTTTATGCTAGCCTACCTCGGAAATATTCCCATCATGGGTTTACCCGGGTGCGTCATGTATTCTAAAAAGACCGTTTTTGATTTAGTCGCTCCTCGGATACTTACGGGTGAACGACTGTCGCGCCAAGACATAGTCAAGCTGGGAATGGGTGGTCTTTGTCTTGAATGCCCTGTCTGCACATACCCGCGATGTTCTTTCGGGAAATAGGAGGAAGTGTCTTAGCCCGTTCGCATACGTTCCATCGCTATTCTCTTGTCGCTAAGGCTAAAACGCATAACCCTTGTGCTTTCTGAATGTGCGAGCAATGCGTTTCTTTACGCCTTACCGCCTGCGCTCATCGACGCGATTCCTCTCTCCATGCTCACTAAGCTAAGACACTTCCTCTAGCTTGGGTCGCCGCAGGAGTGGACCGGCCTGGAACGGCCCTGTCGTAACCAAGCCAATGAATGAAATGAAAATGCAGAGGGAACCGTTTAAGCCAACCCCAAAGAAGCGGCCGCTCCTTGCCATCCTTGGCCCGCGGCATCAGTCCTTCAATGGACAAGTCTCCTTGAAAGCTTTGGTGACCGTGCAATTTATTTCATTCATCCATTGCCTAATTCTAAAAGCACCTCCCCAAATGATGGGAAGGTGCTTTTTTGCGCGTTTTTGACAAGTAGGGACATGATGCATCGTGCCTCTACTTGTTTCTTAGAGCATCCTCTAAGGCAGACTTTAACTTTGGAAACCTAAATTCAAAATCAGCACTGAGGATTTTCTGTGGCACAGCTCGTTGACCATGTATTAACATTTCCGCCATTTGTCCTAAAGCTATTTTTAATAAAAGTTCAGGAACTGGTAACCAAGATGGTTTGTGTAGAACTTCTCCAAGAATTTTGCAGAAATCTCTCATTCTTACGGACTCTGGAGCAGTCGCGTTTATAGGACCCGTTAGTTCTTGACGTTCTATTACGAACCTGATCATGCTCGTTAAATCTCGGATGTGTATCCAGGATAGCCATTGGTTTCCCGAACCCAGTGGACCGCCCATGTAGAATTTAAAGGGCATTGCCATTTTGTATAGTGCGCCTTCATTTCCTAATACTACGCCAATCCGAATAGTTACTACTCTGGTTAAATCGTTTTGAATCTTGTATGCTTCATTTTCCCAATCTCTGCAAACTTGAGCTAGGAAATCTTGTCCCGCTTCTTCATATTCAGTGATCTCATCATCCAGACAGGGTCCATAATATCCAACTGCTGAAGCATTTATTAGAATTCTTGGCTGAATAGTACGATTATTTATAGCTGTAACAATTGCACTAGTAGTTCTAATCCTACTGCCTAGAATCTCCTGTTTTACTGAATTGGACCATCGACGTTCGCCGATCGACTCACCCGCTAAGTTGATCACTACGTCAATTTGCTGTAGCTTGTAAATAGAAGTTAGAGGAGAAATGTTGTCCCATTCTATTACCTTAACTTTATTTCCCAAGCTTTCGGCAGCTGTTCTGGGATTTCTCGTGACAACGTATACCCGATATCCCTTAGCAAGTAATTCCTCTGTCAGGTTTCTTCCGACAAAACCAGTCCCTCCAAAAATTAAAACATTCATCTTTCCCACCTCCAGTATGACGTACTAACGTTCCGCGAATTTGCGAAGTCTGGTTACTGTATTTTGCGTATATTCAGCGATATTGGACAAAATAGTTGTGAGGTGATTTACATGAAATGTAATGTTGGTAAAACCGAGCAAATTATTAGGATTGTACTTGGCATAGTGAGTTCGATTCGTTATTGCCCTGTAAGTGATGTCTTAGGAATTTCGACTTGCGATGCTAATAACAAGCAATAATCCCCTCCCATTTTAACTTTCACCCCTTAACCTCCAATCATGTCTTTTGGGGATTCACGAACTCGCCCCCACACATGCGGCGTTATCAAGCGAATAGCAATGGAACGTGATGGAACGTATTAAGACACCGACTCATAAAATACCCCTGTCTCCCGAACATTATATCCACCTAAGGCCAGAACATCCGCCTGAAAAGCTTTACTTTGAACTACAGCAATCATGGCCTTCATGCGGGATTCCTCCAGATATTCCCGTGGAATCGCCAGATCATACCGTTCTTCTCCAACGAGCACATAATCCAGCCCTAGGGCTTCTGCAGCACTTTGAATACCCAGTCCTACATCAGCCGCTCCTGAGGCAACCGCTACAGCAACCGCTAAGTGGGTAAATTCTTCCCGCTCATACCCTAAAATTTGCTCCTTGGTGAGACCTTGTTTCTGGAGCAAATAATCTAAAAGCACCCGCGTACCGGACCCGCCCTGACGATTGCTGAATCGAATGCCTGGCTTGACTAAATCCGCTAGAGACTTAATATTCAAGGGGTTTCCTTTCGGCACAATCAGGACTTGGGTCCTATAAACTAAATTCATCAAGACGACTTCTCTACCCGGCAAAAACCGTTGCAAATACGAGCGATTGTACTCCCCGGTCTTTGGATCGAGCAAGTGAATCCCTGCGAAATGAGCTTCCCCTTTGCGTAGAGACAGGATTCCAGCTAGGCTCCCTACATGAGCTGAGGCAATGCCCCCCTGCCCACCCCTGGCCTTCATATGGCTACTTAATAGATCCAAGGTCAGATCATGGGACCCAATGCATACGAGCGTTTCTTCTAACTCCGAAACCGGTCGCAAAAGCTCAACGGGTACCGTTTCTCCCTCATGAAACCCTTCTTGTAAGCGAGGAACCCGCAGCATCCCATCCGCTCGTACCAGACTCATCGTCACGCCTGCGCCTCTATTCAAAGGAGCAGCAACCCAACGTTCTCCGACTCTCCCTACTTTAACCCGCACAAACTCTTCGCTGCCTAACGAGGAAAAGACTTTCTTGCTGATTACCGCATCCAGCGTAGCCTGTGAGTCTTTACTTAAGCCTTGCAAATGCTTGACCCAAGGCTCCAAGAACAAATGGGCCGTCAAATAAGCGGATACTGGGTAACCAGGAATGCCAAACGTAGGCTTTCCTTGAACTTCTCCTAAGACAACGGGTTTCCCCGGCTTAATTGCTACTCCGTGCAGATAAAGGGTTCCAAACTTCTGGACCATTTGAGACGTATAATCATCCCGTCCTTGTGAGGAACCTGCGATGATGACCAGAATATCCTGAGACGCCGCCATCTCGAGAATTGCTGCTTCTAACCGCTCCGGCTGATCAGGTATAATTGGCCAAATTGTCGCAGATCCACCCCACTCCTCCACTAAGGACGCCAGAACTGTGGAATTACTATCCACAATATCTCCCACCTGAAGGGACGCCTCCGGTGGACGAATTTCATCGCCTGTCGGCATTATCCCCACTCGCGGCTTAGACCGAACCTCTACCTCCAAAACCCCGGCCGCCAATAAAGCTCCCTGATCTTGAGGGCGAATGCGATGATGAATCGGGAGAAGCACTTCCCCTTCCACAATGTCCTCCCCTACTGGGCGTACATTATGCCAAGGCACGACCGGAGCCTGAAGCAAGATTCCGCCCTCACCCAATTCTAAGACTTCTTCAAGCATAACAACGGCATCCATCCCCTCAGGGATAGGGTCCCCGGTATCAACTTGAATCGCTTGAACTCCGAGCTCTAACCAACGCGGCTCCCGCTCCGAAATTCCGTGAGTATCCTTGGCTCGAATAGCGTAGCCGTCCATCGCCGAAGCCGCGAAATGAGGAGAACTTCTTTTGGCACGAACGATCGCCCCTGTGATTCTATGTAGCGCTAAGCGTACATCCAAAGACTCATTTTTAGGCACACAGCGCCCAGCGAGCTTGTCCATCATCAAGGCCAGTCCTTCTTGCCAAGCCGTGTTTTCAAGAAATATTTGGCGTTCCACTTTCTTTACCCCCGTTTTTAAACAGTTTTCTCTAGTTTATCTCAATAGCCGGAAAGCTACTTCTTTCCCTGCCTCTATGCCCTCTGTATCTAGGCGAATGTGCACTACGGCATCTGCCAATACCATCGTCCGAATTAAGCCGGATTTGCCTCGAATCGGTTCAAGCAGCCATTCTTCCCCGTTTGGTATAAGGCGTATACGTACAAACTCCTCTCGACCACTTCCGGAATATAAGTTCTGGGTTAGCTTACCCTTGGGAAGAGGATCGACCTGGGGGCGTAACACAGACCCGGCTAACCATGGGCGAACGATGGCGTCAAAAACGACCATCGCAGAGGCTGGGTGTCCGGGAAGCCCAAAAATCAGTTTACCATCTACTACCCCACCGATTGTCGGTTTGCCAGGTTTGAGAGCTAGACCGTGAAATAGCAATCCAGGCTCTCCTAGCTCGCTAATTAGCTGAGCAGACAGGTCACGAGACCCTACAGAGCTTCCGCCAGAGAGCAAAACTATATCATTTTCGTTTAACATTCGTGTAAGCATTGTGCGGAGTTCTTCAAGGTTATCTTTCACAATACCATAGTGATGCGCCTCAGCCCCACTCGCCAAGGCCTGTCCAAGCAGAGTGTAGCCATTAATATCCCTTGACTGGCCAGGTAGAGGTTCTTGATTTGGAGGAATAATTTCATCCCCGGTCGAGAGAATCCCGACGCGAAAACGGGGCAATACCGGAACCTCTATTAGCCCAAGGGATGCTAGGAGCCCCATTTCTTGAGCCCTAATTCGTGTAAATTCAGAAAGAATAACTTCCCCTACTGTTAAATCTTCCCCAATATCGATAAGATTTTCCCCGGGGGCAACAGCCTTAGTTACACCATAAAGTTCCTCCCCAAAGTGTTCGAGATGTTCAATCATTACGACGGCATCCGCGCCCTCAGGGAGCATTCCACCTGTGGGCATTAGTATTCCTGTCCCCTGACCCAACGCTTTCGTCGGAGCCTCACCCATCCGTACTTCTCCATAACATTGTACCAACGCAGGCATACTTTCACTGGCTCCAAACGTATCTGTAGCCCGAACGGCCATCCCATCCATTGTAGATTTGCGAAAATGAGGAATGGCACAAGTCGCCGAAATATCCTGACTAAGAATACGCCCCAGAGAATCCTCCAGGGGAATCGTTTCGACGCGCTGATAAAACGAGAGAACATAGGGCTTTAATGAATCGATCGCCTCAGTCAACGTTTTGACCTTAAATAATTCACTACTGTTTCCCATGTTCCATCCCACCTTTCGTGATCATTTCAGTATTAACCCCCTCCCACAGGCGGAAATAGGGCAATGGTATCTCCATCCTTCAAGAGGTGCTCTTCATTAACATTTCGCCCGTTAACAAGGCATATGGCAATCTCCTCTGGTACGATATTCAAAGGTTCTAAGACATCAAGAACCCTGCTTGCTTCCGGAAAGTCCCTCTCTTCAACTTTAAAGCGACCCTCCCGAAACGTTGCAAATAGTTTAACAGTTACACGCACAACACTAACTCCTCTCTGTTAAATATCCTAGAACCTCGGAGGCTGTTTGCTTGCTCTTGCAGGTTGATCCGTATTGTTCTCTATAATACCACGGTACTTCGAAGGGAGGACCCTCAAAAGGTCCTCCCTCAATAAATTTGTCCATCGACTTGCTGCCATATATAGTCAGTAATAGCACAACCAATTTAAAATTTCGAACCTCGAATATCGAACCTCGCTTCAGTCCTACATACCCAAAATAGTTAGACGTTCGGGTGTCGGCGCACCTGCTTCATCCCAGCCGCGTTCAGCATAGTACAGAGGTAAAAGCTCAGGTAAGTTATGCATTTGTCCTTTGGAAGGGCCATCTAAAATTGGATCGTTTAATAAACGTTTGGGCAAGGTATCATCCGCAGCAGTATAACCAACTCTCAAATTGTGTAAGCGTTCATTATTCCAAATCCGTTCTCCGCAAGCTAGGAGCTCCTCATCGGAATATTCAAAACCGGTTACAGCATTTACCAGTGCTGCGTAATCAGTTAGGCCCAGAGCGAACGAAGAGAACAAACAGAGACCTACTGCATCAATGACGGCCGTAAGATCTTGAAAGATCTTAGTCCAGGTAGCTTTTCCTTCTATGGAATTACGATCGAGCTTTTCGGGAAGCCCCAAAATTTCCGGGGAAATCATATACCCTCGAACGTGACATCCACCACGGTTACTTGTGGCATAAGATAAGGCTTGCCCTTGTACGCCACGCGGGTCATAGGCCGGTAGTTCTTGTTTCTTAACGCTCATAGACAGTTCTGAGGCGCCATAGCTATCTGCGAAACGATAAGAGCCCAACGCCATTTTGGCTCCCAAGCCTTCACCATAAGCGATTTTACGTACCCATTCAACCATTCCTTTAGCATTGCCAAATTCGAGCGGTGTACCCTCGAGTTCTTCTGGCTTAATATAACCTCGCTGTACCAATTCCATACCCGCAGCAATCGTTGCGCCGACCGAGATAGTATCGAGCCCTAGTTTATTACATAAATCATTGGCCTCATGAACTGCATCAAAGTCATGGATGCCACAGTCGGAACCAAAGACCCATGTTGTTTCATACTCAGGTCCAGCACCTTCTTTGCCATCCCATTTGTTATAACGTCCACAGGCGATTGGACAGCGATAGCAAGGATGTTTTTTGATCAAGTATTTCTCAGTCATAGTTTCACCACTGGTTAGATCTGCTTCATTGTCATAGGATTCTTGAAAGTTATTAACCGGATAAATTCCTGTTTCATTAATAATATTGACAAGTACAGCTGAGCCGTACGTTGGAAGTCCCTGCCCGGTTACACCATTCTCTCTAATTTTACTCAAGGCATTAGCCACGATCTCTTTCATTTGGTCAGGATTCGCATTATCTACCTGTCCTGTTCCACGAACGACGATCGCTTTAACATTCTTAGAGCCCATAACTGCTCCTACCCCAGTACGCCCAGCTGCACGGTATAGGTCATTCATGATCGCTGACATCAAAGAAAGCTTTTCTCCTGCAGGCCCGATGGCTAAGACTTTAGCTTCATCATCCCCAAATTCTTTCATTAAAGCATCGGTTGTTTCATAAACATCCTTACCCCAAACCTTGGCTGCATCCTTGATTTCTACCAGGTCATCTTTAATTGTAATGTACACAGGATGATCTGACTTGCCTTCTAAAACAACCATGTCATAACCCGCGAATTTTAGTTGAGCTCCCCAATATCCTCCGGAGTTTGAAGAGGCGATAACCCCATTTAGCGGAGATTTTGTCACAACCATGTACCTTGCTGGCGTCGGAGCGTTCGTACCAGTGAGCACCCCTGTAGCAATAAACAGTTTGTTTTCTGGAGCAAGCGCGTCTACATCTGACGCCACCTCATCTGCAAACATTTTTCCGGCAAGCCCACGCCCGCTCAAATATTTTCTTGCAAGTTCCATGTTTAAAGGCTCAGTACTGGTTTTCCCTTCCGTGAGATTGATACGTAACACTTTTCCGGTATACCCACCCATGAATCTTCCTCCTCATTATTAAATAGTTTAAAACGTTTCATTCAGGGAGTCAACTGCCACTACCCTAAAGGGATAGTGGCTTGTAACTAACCAGTAGTACGAACGCTTTTGAGAGCTCCTACTTTTTAGCACCCTTTCGGGCGTGTTGTTACATTGTAGGGCGGTTGACATCACCCTAACTAATTAAGGTACTTGCTTAATTAGCTCTGCGTGTACGTACTCTATTCCGATATTACGCAGATTCATTGCTGCTATACGATCATCCTTTGAAGTGTAAGTGCAATTTTTACAAGTAAAAATGTGATTCTTTTTGTCTCGATTCGCTTTTTCGGTATGACCACATTGTGGACATTTTTGGCTAGAATATCTTGGGTCTACAGCGATTGTCAGCGAATGGTTTAATTTAGCTTTGTAATCAATCATTAGACGCAATTGATAGAAAGACCAAGAAACAAAGACATAACGATTCTTAAGTTGTACTTTTTCTGTCTCATTTCTAATGCCGGTCAAATCCTCTAACACTATCAAAGCGTTTTTACCGGCAGACTTAACGAGTGCCTTCGACACCTGATGATTAACATCAGACATCCAACGGTTTTCTCGTTGACCTATTAACCTTAATCTCTTCCTAGAAGATGGCGTTTGCCTTTGTTGGAGTTCTTTTCTCGATTTAGAATATTTGGCTCGTTTATGTTTAATGTGACGACCATGGTAAAATTTTGTATGATTAGAGGTGTCATAGCTTGTGGCTGTGAAGTTAATTCCAAGATCAACACCCACAACATTTTTAACATCTTGAACTAGAGATTCGTCTATCTCTTTAGTCGCCGGTATATGCAAGAAGAACTTATCATGTTTAAACACCAGTTTAGCTGTTCCGAACTTCCAAGACCCATCAAAATATTGTTCCATTGCGTCTGGTTTAAATGGGACTTTAACGCGACCATCTAAAGTGTTAACTGAGAACAAACCTTTAACTAAGGAATAATCTCGATTCCAAACTAGATCATACTCTGGACTCTTGAAAACAACTTTATTGAATTCGTGTTTGTTGGATTTAGCAGATTTATATTTCGCGACAACAGTTTTCATGACGCTTTGTGCCATTTGCGATTTTAAGTCATAATCAGATCTCAAAATCTGATAAGTTAATATGTGCAACTTGGGTTGAGAAAACTCTTTTGTCGAAAAAACTATGTCAGATACATAGTTCAGGCTTTTCTTCACAGAAGATAAAGTATCCTTTAGTTGTGATGCCTGTTTAGCATCTGGAAGTATTTGAATTTTAACGGTAATTGTAATTTGCATTTTATCACCTCACTTCCACTTACATTATACCATAATATTCACTATAATTAATAACAACTATGGTCTAGTGAGAAAATATTTAAAACAAAGGAGGTTGGCGATTCCTCCACTAGCCTTAAGGCGTAGTGGTTTCCTCGCCAAACGCATTATGAACTTAATAATGTTACATACCCCAAAGTAATCTTACCTTTATTATATAGTAATTAACGTTCCAAATGTTGACAAATTTAAAATAAAACACAAGCTTCAGTTTTATATATCAAAAACCAATTCATATTAAATTTAAACAAGCTATAACAAACTATAACAAACTTAACTTTAGTCTTTGAATTGCATTAAGGGGGGCTTGCTGTCACTAAACCTTATCCAGAGCCTTCAATATTCCATACATAATTGCTTGTGGTCTTGGGGGACATCCGGGAATATAGACATCAACCGGAACAATACCATCAATCCCATTCCTTGTAGCATAAGTATCCTTGAAGATACCTCCACTGCAAGCACAAGCCCCTACTGCTACAACAAGCTTTGGATCAGGGGTTGCGTTATAGGTTTTAACAAGTGCTAACTCCATGTTCCTTACAGCAGTTCCTGTAACTAAAAGCATGTCTGCATGCCTCGGTGAAGCAACAAAATGAATCCCCAACCTCTCAATATCATTAAAGGGATTGTTTAAAGCATTTATTTCATAATCACAGCCATTACAAGAACCAGTATTCATTTCCCTGATCTGAAGGCTCCTTCCAAACACCTTTTCAACCTTTGCTTTAAGTGCTGGTCCTATTAATTCATAAGATTCATCAGGTAAATTTCTCTCTTCAATAATAAGTGTTGTTTTCCTTAGCTTAGTTCTGTCCTTTTCGGCAAGTTCGAATTTATTTGTCATTTTGGCAGCCCCAACTGAGCATACTTCCTCACACAACGTACAGAAGATGCATTCATCATAATTTATGCCGATATCATTCGAAGTTTTATCCAACACTATAGCCTGAACTGGGCAACGAGAAACACATTCTCCACACCTTGTACACTTATCCATATCAATTTCGGGTCTGCCAATAAAAAGGCTTGAATTTGGAGATTTCTTAGGGTAATTTTGGGTAAGTCGTGGGTACTGTATAATTTTCTTTATCGTTTTGAACATTTCATTCATCCTCGCTCATAAATCGTTACCGGCATATGATAAATTAAAGCTTTTGTTAATCAATGGGAAATCAGGTACTATGTTGCCTTTAACTGCATGACAAAGGGCCGGCCAGTTGCAAAAGGACGGGGTCCTGATTTTGTACCTGAAAATTGTATTATTTTCTCCGGTCATTACCCAATGGATATTTTCACCCCTTGGTGCTTCCGTCATGCCGAAGGCAAACCTGTATGGTTCTACGGATTGTATCGGTTCTATTATTTTACCTTTTGGCATCATTTCAATCGCTTTGATCATTAAATCAATTGATTCAAAACACTCTTCTAGTTTCATTTTCATCCTACAATTTACATCCCCATTATTATGTTCCGGCATGTTAAAATCTAAATCTCCATATGCTGCGTAAGGGAATGCTTTTCTAACATCGTAACGTATCCCCGAGGCACGTCCACCCGGGCCAACAGCATTTAAGTCTACAGCAATATGGGGCTGGAGTATTCCCGTATTTTCCACCCTATCAATGAACATATTATTTGCTAATACAATTTCGGCTGTATCTGTAAGTTCTGTTCTTATTCTTTTCAATTGATCAATCAAACTTGCTTCTTTACCTGAAACAAATTCTTTCTTAACTCCGCCCAGCTTGTTAACGCTTCTCAAGAATCTCATACCGCAAAGCTCGTCAGCAACCAGGTAACCCCAACCTCGCATCATCCTGAACTGGAATCCTGCAAATCCATAAGCCACATCAAGACAAATACCCGCTAGGTCCCCAAGATGGCTTGTCAATCTTTCAAGTTCCGCAAATATAACCCTTGTATACTCAGCCCGTGCCGGAACCTTCACCCCTGCAATCTTTTCAATAGCTTGACAATATGTAAGGGAATTAGCGAAGGTTTCATCTCCTGATATTCGTTCCGAAATATACAAGCATTTTTCAATACTCGCGCCTTCGCACAGTTTTTCAATCCCTTTGTGCACAAAGTATAACTGTGCTTCAAGGTTAATTACCGGTTCCCCCGCAACGCTGAATCTAAAATGTCCCGGCTCTATAATTCCTGCATGCACCGGACCAACAGGAATTTCAAAGACCCCTTCACCGAGTACTCTTGTGAAAGGAATTTCGATTTTTGCGTGCTGAGGCTTGAATTTTAAATCAAAATCTTTTCGGAGGGGGAAATACCCGTCGGGCCAATTACCATGAAATACCAGCCTTTTTAAATCGGGATGATTCAAGGGCAAAAGCCCGAACATATCATTGATTTCCCGTTCATATAAAGCAGCCGCATGGACTTTTGAACTTATTGATTTATACTGCATGCTTTCAGGATCTATCATGCTTTTAATCACTAAAACCTGGCCTATTTCCCTGTCGGCAAACACATAATATAATGCGTATTTACCCGAGAGAGATCTTTCATCATTAGCAAACAGGGAAACTAAAGGATAGGCGAATTCTATATTGATATAAGTACAGAGCTCCTCTATAATTTCAGGGTTTACATCCACATACAACTCCTTGGCATTAACTGTATAGCTGCTCCTGTATATTTCATTAGGAAAAATATTTGAGAGTTTTGAGCTCAATTCTTTGAATAACATAAACTATCCTCCGATAATTATTTTTTGAGCATTAACTATTAACGTAATAATCGCTTCCGGCATATAAAGCCCTGTAACTGATATCACAACGAGGAAAAAAACAATTACGACTGTTCCAGGGATATTGGTTTCTCCGGGCTCCACATCATCTATAACATTAGTTCCATAAAATATTTTGAAAAGAGTAAGGGCAATTCCAACAAAAACAAGTGCTAGTAAAAATACAATTACTGAGCCTAATATAAAATGGTTATTTGCAAAAACTGCGGCAATAACATTGAACTCGCTGGAAAAAACGCTGAATGGAGGAGTACCTGCAATCGCAAATAGTCCAATATAAAAAGCTGTACCCGAAATTGGGAGAATCTTAAGCAAACTTCTAACCTTCGAGATATCTCTCGTCCCATATTTCTGCAAAATGCTACCCGATGAGAGAAAAAGCATAGATTTGGTAAACGAATGATTTATCATATGAAATAGCGCTCCAAATATCGATGCTGGAGTAAAGAAGCCTATTCCAAAAGCGATAATTCCCATATGTTCGATACTTGAGTAAGCAAGTAGCCTTTTGTAATCTTTTTGAGTGAGTATGAATACAGCGGCAGTGCCTATGGATAAAAGCCCTACCGCCATCAATAGCCTTCCCGTGAAATCACTGCTCCCAAGATTTTTATTTACGATGGAAACAGTCCTTATGATACCATACATCGCAGTATTCAAGAGAACACCAGAAAGAAGAGCACTTATTGGTGAAGGAGCTTGGCTATGGGCATCTGGAAGCCATGTATGCATCGGTGCAAGCCCCGCCTTTGTACCAAATCCTATTAAAATGAAGATGAAAGCCAGTCTCAAATCCGGACTATTCAGAGCTTTAGCCTTGTCAAATAATTCAGTCCACTCTAAAAAATGAAAACTGTTGATTATTCCGGCAGAAGAAAAGTGGAGAAAGATTATTCCCAAAAACGCCACAGAAATCCCCACAGAACAGATGATCAAATATTTCCAGGCTGCTTCTATGGCTTGCTTGTCATTGTGAAAACCAACAAGAAAAGTTGACGACAGAGTGGTTGCTTCAATGGCAATCCACATGATACCCATGTTTTTCACAGTCAGTGCAAACACCATTGTAAACATGAAAGAGTACATCAGAATATAATATAATTTAATCCTTCTAGAATCAATTTTCCCATGCTTTAGCTCTTCATTCAGATAGCCGATTGAGTATACACTTGTCATAAATCCGATTATCAAGACTATGTCAAGGATGATCATACTTACTGCATCAAGGTAAAAAATCCCTCCCAAAGCTGCATATTCAATTTTATCAAAAAGAATAACATTTCTCGTTAAAATTCCAGCTACTACCAATATGATAATTGAGGCCGTGATACTTGTCACATGGAGCATTTTCTCTTTATTAAAAACTGCAAATGCCAAAACTGCGATAATCGGTATAGCCCACAAAATCAATCCCATTCTTCTAGCCCCTTAAATTATTTAGTTTGTTTATATCAATTGATTCAAATTTCTCATTGATTCTAAACACCATGAGACCCATAATCAAAACCGCAGTAATGAGGTCTATGAATACCCCCATATCAACTATAAACGGCATCCCATGCGTAGAAAACATGGCAGTCACAAAAAGCCCATTTTCAATCACGAGAAATCCCACGACTTGACCAATAGCCCTTTTTCTGCTGATCATAAAAAACATGCCAATCAAAACAATAGCAACGGAATTTACCACTTGCACATTGATTTGCCCCCCATTAATACCTTCTAAGGTTGAAATTGAAAAATATGAAAATACTACAAGGGCACAGCAAACAAGAATAAGTATAGGTATATTAAGGAAGAAATTCTTCTCCACCTTGTATTCAACATTGGCACTCGCCTTGTTCAGCAGGCTTGGTATATATATCACCTTTAAAGCAATAATAATGAGACAAACTACTAAAATGTCAAATGTTCCCTCTTCATAAAGGCTTTTAAATCCCATAATTCCGGCGGCAACAGCTATAAGTGCTGATTGAAGTCTGAACGTTTTTATACACGATGTGATTCTTTTATTTGCCATAAGGACAAGGGACGAAAACAAAATTAACATGGATAATACATCAAGATAATCTTTCATGCTTACCTCCCAAAAACAGAGTATTGCAAAAAGCCAAGAAATGATAATATAAAAGAAAATGCGGCAAGATTAGGTACACTGAACAACCTGAACTTAACGGTACTGACCTCTGCAACAGCAATTAATATGGATACCAAAATGACTTTTACTAGGTAAACCAAGAGAGAAATAATAACTGCGCTAATACCAGTCATGCCGATATACTGATCAAGGGGTATAAAAACATTAACCAAAAGCGTTATGAAAACCAGTTGCTTAATAGCAGCTCCCAGCTCCATTAAGGCGAGATGCCTTCCTGAGTACTCCAGAATCATGGCCTCATGCACCATGGTCAGCTCAAGATGTGTTGCAGGGTCATCTACCGGAATTCTTGATGTTTCAGCAATAATGATAATCAGTATCGCGAAGAAAACCATAATTAGTACTGGTTGAGCCAGTGGCACATCTGCGTTTTTCATCGCTTCCATCATCTTATATACTGAGGTTGATTTGGAGACAAGTCCTACAGTAAAAACCGCAACCAGAAGCGAGGGCTCAAGTAGAGCCGAAATCATTACTTCCCTACTGCTCCCCATACCTCCAAAGGTGCTACCCGTATCGAGACCTGCAAGGGTCATGAAAAACCTTCCCAAAGCAAGAACATATACTAGCATAATGATATCTCCCGGAAATCCTGTGGGTACGATAAGCGTTGTCACCGGGACGAGTAAAGCTACGGCAAGAGCGGTAGAAAATACAATGTAAGGAGTAGCCTTGAATATCCAAGAAGAAACCTCAGAAACAACAGCATTCTTCTTCAGCAGTTTATATAAATCAAAGTACATTTGCAGTAGGGGCGCACCCTTTCTTTTCTGGGTAAAAGCCTTCACCTTGTTTATGATTCCGTTCACCAAAGGTGCAACAAGAATTATTACCATTATTTGAACAAGTATATAAATAACGTTTATCATATCCTACTCTCCTCTTATGCAAGCCTGTTATAAAGCATTAATGCTAAAACAGCTAAAAAAATGTATAGAAGATACGTATGCACGTTTCCAGTTTGTACAGAAAACTTGACCTTTTGGGAAAACTTCTGAGTTATATTAAGTATTGGAACATATAAATATTTTTCAAAAATTGGTTCTGTGGAAACTTTATATCTAATTGAGTTTGGAAAGTAGGGAGAAACTCCTTCTTCTAATTTGATTTCTCTTCCTGGTCTATATAAAATTCTCAAAACAATTCTCAGGGGTTTTGAAAATCCAGTAGCACTGTACTGCATTCTTGAGTTAAGTGTTTCAAAGCCACAATCCCACGTGCCGTATTTTCTTTCAACATACTTCCCGCCAATTATTCTGATAATAACAAGTAAACCAAAAATAACTGAAATTATCAGGGTTAATATTCCAATTGGAGATATGCTATTTCCAGACACGCTCAACGGATAATAAGCTATTAAAAACCCTCCTTGGAGATTCCCCATTATTGATTGTGTACCCATACTCATTACCACATTATCAATAACCTTTATGAAAATCATCGGGAAAAGGCCTGCAGCAAGACAGAACATAGCTAATATACCCATGCCAATATTCATAGTCGAAGGAACTTCTTTAGCCTGGGAAGCATGATTGCTCCTTGGAGTTCCCAAAAAAGAAATCCCAAAGAGTTTAACAAAGCAAGCCACAGCTAAGGCTCCCGCTAATCCAAGGGCGGCTACTGCTAAAATGGATGCAATGTTAACACCTGCTTGATTAGGCTGAATATTTATAAACAGTGATTGATAGGTCAACCATTCGCTTACAAACCCATTAAAAGGAACAATGGCAGATATAGCAAGAGAAAAACTTAACATGAGCAATGCTGTAATTGGCATTTTCTTAATCAATCCACCAAGTTCCTCAATATCCATGGTGTGAGTTGAATATTGTATTGATCCAGCTCCTAGGAAAAGGCCTCCTTTGAACAAGGTATGGTTAAAGGAATGAAAAAGGGATGCAGTAAGCGCTAAGGCTCCTAAAGGTTCATTTTTTTGAGCAAACGCAATAAAACTTACACCTAAACCAATTAGGATAATCCCTATGTTCTCAATACTGTGAAATGCCAAAAGTCTCTTGATGTTATGTTCCATTAGAGCATAAGCCACGCCCAGCACAGCTGACGTAGCACCGATAACTAAAATCAAGATACCCCACCAAGTTTGCTGAATATTTAAATATACAAGCATAAACCTGATCATTCCATATATCGCGGTTTTAATCATTATTCCTGACATCAAAGCGGAAATATTACTTGAGGCAGCCGGGTGAGCGTATGGAAGCCAAATATGTAGCGGTATGACTCCGGCTTTAGTTCCGAATCCTATGAGAAACAAAATAAACATTATGTTTTTGGCAAATATAGGTATCATGGCAGAAGAACCGAACATATCAAAAGATTTTGTATAACTGAACATTATCATGAATGCAATCAATAAAAATGCAGTGCCTACATGGGTCATAATGATATATAACGTTCCAGCTCTTTGATTTTCTTCCTTCTCCGACTCAAAAACTACCAAGAAATATGAAATTAGAGACATAGCCTCCCATACAATAAAGAAAAAAACGGTATTCCCTGCCGTCATCACGAAAATCATGGATAGTATAAAAGTTGAATATAAAAAATTAAGAAGTCCTACATTTCTTTTACCATAGTAATGCGAAACATATCCTATGGAATAAACTGAAACACTTAAGACAAGAATTGACAAGATTAGTACAAAAAAAGCCGAAAGCTTGTCAATAGTTATATTGAGTGTAACATATGGTATTGCCGATTTGAAGGTTCCCAAGACGATTTTTTCTTCCCCTGAAAGGATGTGCATAAGAGAAGAAATAAGTCCAAATAATGACGCTAAAATACATAAACCATTCGAAACAATATTACTCAATTTATGTCTTTTAATAAAAACAAGTGCAGCCAAAGCCGCCACTAAATAAAGCACAAGTGATGCTTGAAATAAAGTAATAGCAGAAAAAATTCCCATTAAAAAACCCAGCCTCCTAAAAACATTATCCTGAAAGACCTCCTAATCATAAGCAATTACTGGCAAGAATACAAGCAGTAAAAATTCAGTGAAAAACCCTGCATTGCCATAAGTAATAATTTTGGGCATTAAAAAAAGAGGCGTCCATAAAATTGGCTTACGCCTCTTTCGTATATCTTAACCTACTTGGAGACCATAGTTCGAACATAGTGCACTCAAACCGCCTGAGAAACCATTACCCACAGCATTAAACTTCCATTCCCCTTGGTGACGATAGAGTTCGCAAACAACAAGCGCAGTTTCAACGGAAAAATCTTCCCCTAAATCATAGCGTATTACTTCTTTTCCGTCGGTTTCATTGACAACGCGCACAAAAGCATTTGACACTTGACCAAAGTTCTGCGCTCGTTGCGCCGCATCATGGATTGTGACCGTAATAGCAATTTTGTCAACATGCGCAGGTACAAGACCAAGCTCAACCTTGATCTGTTCATCATCGCCCTCGCCTTCACCAGTTAGGTTATCACCCGTATGATTGACAGAACCGTTTCCGCCGACAAGATTATTATAATAAATAAAATCTTCAATACCGCCAGCTTTGCCATTTTTATCAACTAAAAATGCAGAGGCATCTAAGTCGAAATCGGCTCCTCCAGAATATTTATTTGTATCCCAACCTAAGCCAACAATAATCTTTGAAAGACCAGGGTTTCCCTTGGTAAGGTCAATCTTCTGTCCCTTTTTCAAACTTATAACGTCTGCCATAGAAACACTTCCTTTATTCTAGTTTAGGGCTTAACGACCTGACGCGGTTCGAAGTTCTAAAAATCATGGTATTTCGCTTCTGACCTCTGGCTTAGATGTCTAACCCGAAATCTTTACACAGTCCGGCTAAGCCGTTTTGATAACCACTACCTATTGCATTAAACTTCCAGTCAGCATTGTTGCGATAAAGCTCACCAACAACAACTGCTGTCTCAATAGAGAAGTCTTCTCCGAGGTCATAACGAATTAGTTCCTCACCTGTTGCTTCATTCAAAACGCGTACATAGGCATTAGATACTTGTCCGAAGTTCTGATTGCGTTCTTTGCCCTCATGAATCGTAATCCCAAAGGTAATCTTAGCAACGTTACTAGTTACTAAAGCGAGATCAACTTTGATCTGTTCATCATCACCCTCCCCAGCACCAGAACGATTATCGCCAGTATGGGTCACGGCACCATCAGGGCTCTTCGGGTTATTAAAAAACACAAAATTCTTCTCATCTGCAACTTTTCCTTCGGGGTTCAACATGAATACCGAGGCGTCTAAATCAAAGTCTTTTCCGCCATCATACTTGTTGATATCCCAACCAAGACCAATGACTATTTTTGTAAGACCCGGATTTGATTTAGTAAGATCGACCTTTTGTCCTTTTTGTAAACTAATTGCCATTTTATGTATCCCCCTTTAAGTTAATTATTTACTGATATCGTCGAACGAGTTCACTTAAAGATCCATCATTCGTCCCTTCGCCTATCGCAGCGAATTTCCATTCATTGTTATTACGATAGACCTCAGCAACTACTAAACTCGTTTTGCCTGCATAACTATCGGTTAAATTAAACTTGCAAAATTCTTGTTCATTGACTGGATTTACAATTCGAATAAAGGCATTGGCGATCAGTCCGAAGTCTTGTTTGCGTTTCACGCAATCGTAAATATTCACGACAAAAACGATCTTATGGACATCACTCGGGACTTTGCTTAAATCCACTTGGATTTGCTCATCATCTCCTTCACCAGCACCAGTTAGGTTGTCCCCGCTGTGTTTCACACTTTGGTCGCCACTTTTTAGATTTCCAAAATAAACTAACCGATCTTTCTTGGTCAACTTACCTTGTGAATCTAAGAGAACGGCAGACGCATCGCAATCAATTGCCGCAGATGAAGATCCTCCTCCAAACAGGCCTCCAAGAAGACCACCCGTTTTCGGTTTTGATACTTCATCCCAGCCTAAGCCAACCGTAATTCTCGATAGTCCAAGATTTCCTTTTGTTAAATCAATCTTTTGTCCTTTTTGTAAGTTAATCGTTGCCATTGTAATCCCCCTTTATTAGAATGAACTATTTTTACTTCTTCTACACATTTGCACTTTGTCCAAGCCCTTCATGTTTGTATGATATCACATGAAGGACTTGGAAAAATCCCTGTCACTAATGTTCACATAAATTTCACATTTTAAACTTTTTACCCATACTTGATACTACGCTTCCTCGTATTCCATTGTTTACCATACTAAATACATTGTACTTCAAATGAGAATATTATACAACTTTCTGCTTGAATCGCTTGGAAAGCGACCACAGTACACTCTTTAAAATTTCTTCAGCTGCATCGATTCCGCTTTTTTGCGTGAATTTGATCATCTCCAAACCTGTTATTCCCTGCAAATAAAGAGCATATATTTCACCATGTGCAGGGGCAAGAGCAAGATCCGCAGCTTTAAGCAGATCTAAATCGAGTAGCGAATCCCCTGCCGCGACCACACTACTCAAGCCTTTTTTTTCCTTGATATATTGGATAGCCGCTTTTTTATTGACATTTTGGGGAACTAGATATAGTTTTCTACCTTGAACCGATAATTCCCAGTGATTATCGCTCGCCCAAAGTTTGAAAGCCGCTAACTCCGTCAAAGGAATTTTGTCTCGGTCGATTAAACAATAATAAAATAAATTATCCGCTAACTTACCCGAATCCTTAATCACCCAAGAGGAATGGGCGATTTCATCAAACTTACGGATTAGATCCTGAGCCGCCAAACACTTATCTCTTCCTGCTAAGACAAGTTGGGTCCAGTCCTCATCTTCTTTGCCCTGAGAAAAAACTAATCCGCCGTTACTAGTTACAGCGTATTCATGTGTTATTCCGTAGCTCAGAAAGTTAATCCGCTGATATTGAAGCTTGGTTCGAGTGGTTACTGGCACAAAAAGAACCCTCTGAGCAATTTCTTTGAGCGCACTTAAAGCGTTTTGGGTCATATAGGATATAAATCGCTCCTCAAACCTTTCGACCGGACGAATTTGTTGATCAAGCTCTTGGTTAAGCAACGTTCGTTGTGAATAGATTAAGGTTTGGTCGAGGTCGCTGGCAAATAACATTGATTCCTCCATCATATCTGCTTCACAAGGCCGCAACACGAATACGTAAGATACGGATACTCCTCAACCGGAACTCCTTTGTCGTTGGCCAGCAGTAGAATATGTTTTAAGTTCGGATTATCCAAATGATCGATCAGAATTCTTTCCGGAAGCCGCCTTAAGAGAACCCTTGTTGTCTCTCCAATGCCAGGTTTAATAAAGTTGATATCCGTAATTCCAAACGTTTCTTGGATACGCTTTAACACTTTCAAGCCCCGCCAGGTCACCTCGACCTGGGCCTCATTATCACCCGCATAGTCACTAGCGTCAACACCAGGGTATCGTAAGCCGAGGGTTTTAAATTCCGCTGAAATTGTGTCGACGAAGAGGTTCGAAACCTCCTCTTTCAGAAGCTCTTTATAAAACCTAACCCCATGAAACTCATGCTCTCCGATAAGATCGGGACGACAAACCGTTCGACTGACTAGCCCTGAAACAGTTGAATTTAGACAAGCACTCGGGATTAAGAAGTCTTCCCGAGTGCCGAAGGTTTTTACACAGTACCCTGGATCGGCAAGGACTGCTAAGTCGTCGTCTAACTTGTACCCATATTTGACGTAAAATTCAGTGCACGCCTGACTCAAAACTCCTGTTATGGCGCCTTTTCCCGTCCAGCCATCAATAAATTGAATCTTAGAATCGCGGTGATTTTGGAGAATATACAGAATGGCATTTTCGTCAATACCCTTACCCCGAATGATTGAAATACTATAGTGAGGTAAATCCAAGCCATGAAGTTCTAACAGATATCGTTTAATTAGCACGCCTATTGGCGTACCCGCTCGAGCAAGCGATACCAGAACCATCTTAGGACCGTTTCGTTTCAAAATACTCTCTGCTACTATCCCCACACCCTCTGCAACTTTTGCAGCACTTTCCTGAAGTGTCAGATGAAAGAGATCAAGATATTCCTTGGTTGGCTCATATTCTATCGGAAGCATTTCTGAATAATGACCGCCAGACTGCATATTTTTTTCTCGTGTTAGCAAATCGGTTTCCGCTATTAACCCATTAAGATTCTTTAGCAAAAAGATGACATCTTGAGGGTTATAACTTCCTAAGGGTAAGGGATCTGAAATATGATGAGTGAAAATTCTATCGATCAACCAATGACCACCTCTTTTCCTTTCTAGAAGAGCATCTATTCCTTTTAGGCAAGAGCTTAAGTGGGAACACAAAACACCAAAACTAAACGTGGAATGCCTAATTCACGAAAGGTGTTTAACATGGAAGTTAATCGTTCAGGACTTACTTCCCTTTCAAAAAAGACATACACTTCATCGTAATATCTATTAGGCACGTTATAGACATAGTTAGTAGTACTTGGTTCGTCGGGATTTTCAAAAGAGAAGCTATTTTGAATTCCGCAATGAGGGGTTGGAAATGGATAGATAGGGCTCCTTGTTGTGGTATGAAAGCTTATTCCTTTTCCCATATAGGCCGCAACGAGCATAGGAAAATACATGAATTCGCCAGTTCCTAAACAAAGTGTTTTTTTACCGATTCGATCGAGTTTTAATTCCTCGCCGATTTCCCTTGCTAAGGTCAGAGTTTTCTGATTATCCTGAGTGGTCAACCCGAATCTCCCGGTTAACGATAGATATGGTGAAGCGTTCTTGTAGCCTGATGAATCTTCAGAATAGACTGAGATTAAATCTTCCAACTTGAGAAACTTCAATTCTGGGTAACCATCAGGTTCACAACTATTTGACCTTACAACCTTCTTTAAATGCTCAGATTGCTTACTAACTTGATCGCCACTGACTGTTATTTCTCCTTCCAAAAGGGAAGCAGTTAAGATTTTTATATCAAGCTGCTGCTCCAGCTTTCTAAAATTAGCTCGTTCTTCAGCTGTTCTCCAATCTAAGAGCGATAGGACTACATAATTGGTCTTCGAAAAATTTACGTGTATTGCCCGAATAATATTCAGAGCCGTATTTCCAGTCGTTAGCTCATCGTCCACCAGAATAATTGTTTTTGGGGTTTTAATGAACTCAGAGTCCAACGGATAACATCTATGATTCACAGCATGGGAATGCTCTTCATCAAAATTAAGTTCTGAGACTAATAGGGGTATTTGTTCACGAGTCGTGTGAATGTAATGAGCCCTATCAAATAAGCTAAACACTGCATGACCTAAGCCTGTTGCTGTTTCAGCAAAGCCTATAAATAAACTCTCCTCAGGGAGGGAAATGAGCGACCGTTTAAGGACGGTTTCGTAAACCGCTTTCGTATTTTCCTTACTCTTCAGGGCCTGAATGATTGCTTGGGTATCGATATGTTCTAGACCATGGATTCTCTTAATAAATTGTACAGCCAGGGCCGCCCCTGCGAGTAGAGGCACAAAAGGCTCAACAGGGACATGTTTTCCTAGCACTTTACTAACAAACAAAAAACCGCGTTTTTTATTCTTCCTTGCAGCACAAGAAAACAAGGTCTGGGGCTCGAAATCAAAGGGATTGTTGGTTAGCCGAACTGTGACCCTTTGGCCTTTGAGATCATACGTGTACATCTTCGGTGAAGAGACTGATGAAATTGTGTTCTTCATGAAATACCCCATAATTCTTTGCTCTTAATAGGATCTTCTGCGCCCAATTGTAGTGCGGTTTTACTTCATTCATTTTATTAGTATAGTGGCTTTTCAGGACTCCTCGCTGACCGTTGCTATTTTCCAGGATACTCAAAGCATCCAAATATTCCTCATGCCCAACGATGTATAATGATTGAACAGGGATGATATGGCTGGGATGAATAATAGTTTTCCCAATGATTCCATTCTCTCTGTCAAGAATGACTTCTCGAATTAGGCCATCAACATACTTATTTAGGAGCTGGCTTCGAACCTTAGTTCCATTACTTCCATTAGTACCATGGAATTCCTCAAACGGACTCTTGCGAAGCTGAGGTTTGAGTACTCTCCCCCCATTCGAGAAATACTCCCACACCGGTCCAGAGACCACGTAATCGCTTTCGACTCGTCCAAAGATATTAATAATATCGGCGATACAATCACGTATCACCGTAATATCGTAGATGGTTACATCCAGCCCCCTGCGAATTCCATACAGTCCGGAAAAATCCGTCGCCCCGATTCGGACATTTAAAACCAAATCCTGATAGGAATCTAAGAGTCTCTTTGTTTCTATTAATTCCTGCCCACGTGATTCGCGATATATAACTTCGGGACTTTCGATAATTGGCATTCCGTAAAACGGCCCAGTTGGCTGATTATTTATTGTCTTAATGATTTCAAGATATCCATAACTTTCCGACGTAAATTTTGGAAAGACGAAACCCGTGATAATCTTGGCACTGTCTCCCATTCTTTCTATAAGTCTTAGGATCTGTTCCGGGGTGCGAACTCGTATAAAAATCAGCGGAAGATCAACTAACTCGATTTCCTGATTATCTAAAGCTTTGTCTATATTTTTCACTTGGGTCGTTAGATTATCTTCTGCGAAAGGTACTTCAGCATCGCCAATCGAATCTTCTAAGCAAAACACAGTCGACACTAGCCCTGTGTTTTTTTGTGCAATAATATCTTCCGCAATACTTTCTCTGGTCCCAGGCATATATAAGGTTGCCCCAAGCGCATAAGCAAGAATTGCTCGCGGAGTCTCTTTACTAAAAGACTCTGGCGCTTTTAAGAAGATAGCATTCTTATCGTCTTTCGTTAAATAATTAAAATGTTTCACTTAAGCGCACTAACCTAAAGGTAGCACTTCTCTCCTTTCATTTATTAAATTTATTCATATTATAAAAGGTACATATAACTCTCACTTATCTCACTAATTAATTTATAAGATTCGGAGCAGACAAGGATTAACCCTTTAATCCAATTGGTAAACTTAAACATTTTCAATATAAAAAAACACAAAACCATACTTCATAAGGCTTTGCGGTTTTAGGTTCATATTTGGGCGGAACGCCCCAATTCTTGAGCTTGTATTGATTATGTAAACAGTTGCATAGAGTTTCAAAACATATTCTAACAGAATAATTATACTTCTCATAGATGCGAATGTAAAGTGTTCCCTTTATTCCATTTTCACTTGTTCAGTTGCACCCTTAAAGATCATACGATCATATACGTGTTTAAACCCCATATTAGTATAGAGCTTTTTCGCACGTTTATTATCAAGATCTACGTGAAGTGATAGATTACCATCTGTTAATTCAATTGCGCGTTTAATCATTTCTGACGCGACACCACGACCTTGATTGCCCGCCTTAACACCAATATACGCTAGATGAAAAGTAGGAATAAACCGTTCAAACCCCATATTTACAATAATACAAATGCCTTGCTCTTCCCCATTTCGCTTCGCTATTAACAAAAAACCTTCTTTCATAGCTTTTTCAATAGCGTCTAACGTCTCTCCTATTGAATCATTATACGGTGATAACCAACTCCCTATCATGTTGATAAAATCATCTTTGCTTTTCTCTTGAAAACTTTTAATCTCACACACTTCGACTTCACTTCTTGCATCGTTTAAAATAACCAAATGTTTCTCGCTTTTTGGCAATCCTTGCTGTGCCTTTTTGATAAATGCTGCCATTGCATAGGCTTCTTTTCGAGAAACAATAACATTTTCATAGTCACGCAACATACTGGTAGCCTGGTTGAGATCCGCATCTTCAATGTCAATCATTTCAACACGCTTCTCGATAATCATTTTCGTAATGGTTTCTACAATATCCGTATGTTTATCGGGCAAATATAAAGCTGTTTTTTTAGGGTTATTCTGATCGCTTTCCATTAGCTCGATCTCCGTTTTCTTAACGTATTGATTGAGCAAATCCTGCCATGCTGGCCTTGTACCACATAATAATTGAGGTAATTGATTCAACTCTTCATTTACCCAACTTTTGATTAAGCCACTATAAATACTTGAAAGTGTATAGCCATATCCTAACTGTACCGTAATCGTATCCACTTGAAAATTCATACGTTCTAAACATTCTTTGGTCATGTCTTCTAAGACAAGATGACTGATAGTAGTGTTTATATCCCATTCGCACGTGAAGTACATGTTGTTCTTCTTGGCTATATCTCTTAATTGCATTCGCGAAAAAGCGCCTTTTTTATCCCGACCATCCAATAAAACCGCTTCATTTAGACTAGCTATTTTCCATTTTTCTTGCTTGAATAACGGAACCTTGACTTCAATTTGTTTTAACTTTGCAAACAACATGACTGATTGTATGTAGCCTTTTGACCCATCAACTAGAATTTTCTGGTAATCGTTAACAACAGCATCTTTAACTAAAACTTCTGCAATACGGTCAAATTTATGGCCTGATGGATTAGCTCCTTCAAGCTTCAAGAATATCTCTCCGCTGTCTAATACTTTCTCCAATCTTCTCGCCCTAATTAAAGGTGTTCGTCCACTCTTTCGCATAATCTCTCCTTCAACACTAATTATCAACAGCCTCGCTTAGCTCGATGATCAAATTTAAAAAAGCTCTCGCTCTTAATTAGGATAATATTTTTCCCATAGTTGCCTTTTTTAATACTTAACTCACATGCACAATGTGGGCCAGAGAGGTTGGAAGAAAAAACAGTTAACCTTTTTTTGAATATATATACTCTCGTGTCAAAGGCCAAGAGTTATTTACTCCTTTAGTAAATAAGAACTGATGAAGATCAATGTTACCGCAATGGAAAGAGGCAGCGCAGGAGTTGAGATAGAGACGCCACATCCGGATAAAGGTTTCATCTTTCATTTCTTGGATTAATGGAAGAGACTTCTCAAAGTTTTCGGCCCAGTGCTCCAAGGTACGGGTGTAGTGTTCACGAAGGCTCTCTAGGTCTTTGAGGTAGAACTTGTTGGAGGCCATTAGCGAAACTAGCTCTTGCACAGTCGGAATATATCCGCCAGGAAAAATATATTTACTGAACCAACTATTAATTGCCGCTTCTTCATATCCTGTAATACAGTGTAAGAGAGATACTCCTCCTTCACTCAAGAGGTTTTTCACTGTAGAAAAATATCCCCCCAAGTTTTCCTTACCTACGTGCTCGATCATCCCAACGCTTACCACTCGATCAAACGTTCTGCCTTCGATTTCTCGGTAGTCGATGAGCTGTACTTCGACCAGATCCTGTAGACCTTCAATCTGAATCCTTTCCAAAACTCGAATATATTGTTCAGAACTCAGCGTGATACCCAGCGCTCTCACCCTATAAGTTTTTGCAGCAGCCAAAATGAGTTCTCCCCACCCACAGCCGATATCAAGTAAGGTTTGACCTGGTTGTAAGTTAAGTTTCCTCAAAATATAATCGACTTTATTAATCTGAGCCTGTGTCAAGGTGTCTTCACTCGACTTAAAGTAGGCACAAGAGTAAGTCATGGTTTCATCTAACCATAAACGGTAAAAATCATTTCCTATGTCATAGTGAAATTGGATATTCTCTTTGCTCTTGCGAATACCATTTGTAAGCCATTTTACATAAGCCTTTTTCTGGTGAAGAGGACTATCCTGTTTATTATAGATGGATTCTATTACTTTTTGAACACTTCCTTCAATATCGATCTTTTTTTGCATATACCCTTCTCCGAAGGCTAAGGGAAGATCACTAATAATGTCTGTTTTGGGAATTGGTTCGTTAAAACCAATCCTGAACTGAGCTTTTCCTTCTCCATAATTTACCACATCGCCATCCCAATATCTTACTTCACACGGATCAGCAAAAAGATTTTTCATAAATTTTTGATAGAATACCTTGTCAAAGTTCATCATTTGTTCCTCCTTGTAATTCATGTTTAAGGTATAGTATTTTTGTTACCAAGATTATGGCTAATTCTTCATTCATGAAGGATTAGTTCGCAGCATAACCAATTTATACCAAAAAACGAACGTTTGATGACCCTACTAAGCATCTCTCTCGATTGAATGTCATTCAACCGACTTAAGGATTCGCAACTTTGATACGACAGTATCTAGTTGCTATATAGGCAACTAATGTGCACACGCTCCCTCAAACAATTTACATATTATATTCTATAGCTGTTCCAATATTATCTAAGTATGCTCATTATATAAATTAATTAGTCGTCATAATGTACATCTCGGCTAGTTTGCTGTCCATGTTTGTTCTGAATCCATCATTATCTCTCCATTTGAGTAGCCACTAAACTTGATCCGCCATATTTATTCCTCAAACGTGGTTTTTCAATCTTGCCGGTGGGATTACGTGGGACTTCGTCAAAAATAATTTTACGCGGCCGTTTGTAACGCGGCATTGGAGCGCAGAATGCCTTTATTTCTTCTTCAGTACACTTGAAGCCTGGTTTTATTTCTATGATCGCAGCTGCGATTTCGCCTAGACGTTCATCCGGCAATCCAATCACTGCGACATCCTTAATTGCATTATGTGCACGGATAAAATCCTCTATTTGTACCGGATATAAATTCTCTCCGCCGCTGATAATTACATCTTTTTTCCTATCTACCAAATAAATAAATCCGTCTTCATCCATCCGGGCCATATCTCCGGTAAACAACCAGCCACCTTTGATTGCGGCCTCTGTCGCTTCAGGGTCGTTATAGTAGGATTTCATGACACCCGGTCCCTTAACAACTAATTCCCCAACCTGCCCCTGTGTTACAGTGCATCCCTTCTCGTCGGTAATCTTAATTTCCCAATTGTAACCGGGTATTCCGATAGCGCCTACTTTATGAATATTATCAGTACCTAAATGGACACATCCGGGACCAATCGATTCGCTCAGTCCATAGTTCGTATCGTAGAGATGGTCTGGAAAATATTCCTTCCAGCGTCGAATTAAGCTTGGTGGAACCGGCTGCGCTCCGATATGCATCAGTCTCCACTGAGTAAGATCATAATCTTCCAGCTTCACATCTCCTCTTTCTATGGCATCTAGAATGTCTTGTGCCCATGGAACCAAGAGCCAGACAATCGTTATCTTCTCATCGGAAACTGTTTTGAGTATCCATTCAGGTTTAACTCCGCGAAGCAATACGGCCTTGCTCCCAGATAGTAAGCTGCCAAACCAATGCATCTTGGCGCCAGTATGGTACAGCGGCGGAATGCACAAGAAATTGTCTTCCCGCTTTTGACCATGGTGTTCTTTTTCCGTATAACAAGCTGACATCAGGCTGTGGTGCGTATGTAGAATTGCTTTTGGAAATCCTGTAGTCCCTGAGGAGAAATATACTGCCGCATCATCTTCGTCCGCAAGCCTTATCTTTGGGGGTTCAGAGGAACAATTCGCTGTAAGGCGGTCATAGTTTTCAGCAAAAGAAGGACGCCTTTCTCCTGCAAAAAAAAACGTCTTCACTTTAGGTATCTGATCATAAATCATTTCCACTCGGCCGATAAATTCAGACCCGAATATTAAGGCAATGGTTTCCGATAAACCTAAACAATATTTTATTTCATCAGCTGAGTAGCGGAAGTTTAACGGTACTGCGATGGCTCCAGTTTTTAATATTCCAAAATAAATCGGCAACCATTCCAAGCAATTCATTAAAAGAATAGCAACCTTATCCCCTTTTTTTATTCCCCTCTTCAGCAGCAGATTAGCCAATCGATTTGCTTTCTCGTCAAAAACACGCCAAGTCATTTCCCGTCGGTATTCGCCCGCTGGATTGTTTTCAATCAGTTCATACTCGCGCCAGGTGACATTATGGCTTTCCTGGAGATCCAAATTTATTTCAGTTAGGCATGTTTCCTGTCCATACGTCTTGCCATTTCGCGATAGTATTTCCGTAATGGTCATTTTTTCTTTTCCTCCCCGTTCTTCCATCCAACACAGATGTTTACGACTACAGAACTTAAGCAAACCGTACTGCAAAAAGGCTTAAACGATAATCGTGTAATTAACAGAGTTCAGTCACAAGCCGAGCGCCTAGAACTCGCATCATTATCGTATATCGCTTGCTTTTTTCCCAAGTTGCTTATACGCAAGATAACGTTGTTGCCCGTCCTCGAATAAGCGGCGTTCTTCTTCATTTGAAAGTTCAAGCGATGGTACTTGTTGGGGTTTTCCGTTCTCATCCAAGGCAACAAGCGTGAAAAATGACGTTAACGCAGTTTTAGCAGGTTCATCTTTAGACACATCTTCAACTGTGACGGTAACAGATACTTCCATTGAACTTCGGCCAACAAAACTCAATTTGCCATAGCAAGTTACAACGTTGCCAATATGGATGGGATGATGAAATTCCAGTTTATCTACTCGTGCAGTAACAACGTTGGTACGCGCATGTCTTCGGGCTACCACACCAGCAGCACTATCCATCAATTTCATAATCTCGCCACCATGAACATTACCCGAGGGATTGGCATGCTGAGGTAGCATGACGTTTGACATGATCACCTCTGAATAATTAACTGACTTACTTTTCATAGTAACTACCTCCATTATAATTATAGAGCAATAAAGTATTCAGTCAATTATATCATAGTGAAGGAATAACTTTCTTCATCTACGGAACTATTCAATTATTCTCCAGACTTAATTTCCCAACGCCCAGAGAATATTTAGGAACCATTGTGGATCAATGATGGATCGTGCATAGTCAATCTGCCCCAGCAAGGTGTAATGAACAGCAGCAATACTATAAATTTCTACGTAATGCGATAGGAAAAGTGAACTCGTTCAGCTAAAGCTGAACATCTGGGCTTCGGTGGGGTAGTCTACCCCCACCGAAGTGGAAATCGGAACACCTACTTATATAAGTTAGTGTCTCGGAATTGATTAACAACGAAATTATGGCAAAAAAATAGGAATACAAAAAGCCCCTAAACTTCATATGTATAGGGGACAGTAAAACCCTCCTAAGCTTATAAGCCCAGGAAGGTTTCTACCTTGAACGATTTAATAGTCGTTACGTGGTTTGGGTACAAAACACTCACGGCAATAAAGAAGGTTTGCATGAATTTACTAGTTTTAACGAGTTAGACTCAAGTATAACTCGAATATAAGGACATGACAAATCAATAACTTAGAGAGGGTTGTGAAATGTAGGTTTATATAATTTTTGCTAGCAAGAAGTATTGAAGTATACGTGGAAGTTCAAATTTAACTTACATTTTTCATCATTGTTAATTTATCAGCAAGAAGGGCAATAAATTCGGAATTCGTGGGTTTTTGCCGATCAATATTCATTGAGTATCCGAAAATTCGTTTTAACGAATCTTTATTACCACGCTCCCAGGCAAGCTCTATCGCATGACGAATTCCACGTTCTACCCTACTTGATGCTGTATCATATTTTTTTGCAATGCCAGGATATAATTCCTTGGTTACCGCTCCTAACAATGAGACATCTTCCACTACCATTAAAATTGCATCTCGAATATATTGATACCCTTTAACATGGGCAGGAATTCCTATCTGGTGCATGATTGTGGTCACTTCACTAACTATATTGAACGAGCTTCCTACAGTAGTCACGCTTGGATAAGTTGACGAAGAAAACTGTACTGGTGTAGCTGTTGACAGCTCCTGTGTTAAAGAGCGAATACGTTTACTTAGAATATCAAGATCGAACGGTTTTAAAATAAAGTAGTCTACACCGAGCATCATCGCTTGATGAGTGAGTGATTCTTGTCCAAAAGCCGTTAGCATAATAATTTTGGGTCGGGTCATTGTTGTCCGAGCATTAATGCGTTCCAGTACGCCTAAACCATCCAAATTCGGCATTACTAAATCGAGAATTATCAGATCCGGTTCTTGGGTTTGAATAAGCTCCCAAGCTTCTAGTCCATTATTTGCAACCCCAACAACACTTATATCTTCTTGGGTTTGGAGATAGTTCTGTAGCATTTGACAAAAATTCCGGTTATCATCGGCAATAATTAATTTTACTTTCTTAGCCATTCGCCAACATCCTTCTTTCTTAATCAATTTCTTTCTTTATAGGTATTAGTAGCACAGTCGTAATTATACGTCACTTGCCATGTCGAAAGCGCGATAAATAAGGGGACTTCGAAAAGAAACTAATGTTAGGACCGAAATAGCAATATAAAGGTATTTCGATCATAACTGACGAATAATTCATGTGCCTATAAAGATAGTTCATTCTCCAATTATTTCGGCTTACCCAGCTGCACAGATTCTCGATTTCGATACTTCACCGGTTGATGAATGTGGTTGGGACGCGTCGGGAATACGCGGGACGTTAGGAGAAATGTCTGGAAACGGACTATTAAATTAAGGTTTAGGCCGAGGTGATATTTCCATGAAAACATCAATAAAATTCATAGTTGTATGTACGGTTATGGTCATTTTGGGATTTGTAATTTGGACAGGGATTAAGTGGATCGTTCCCAGCTACCATTTGCCTTTTGTTCCGTCCGTACATGTTCCCCAACTTTTCTGCTCAATTGATAAAGACAATGATGGTGTTAACGATTTAACTGAATTTGTTGAGGGAGCAAAGGCAGAAGTATCGAGAAAACCAGAATATCGTAGCGTCTATTATAAAGACGGATATCCACCCGAAACAGAAGGAGTATGTACTGATGTTATATGGAGGGCAATGCGGGATGCTGGTTATGATTTAAAGTCGTTAGTAGATAAAGACATACGTGAGAACTTGTCCCAATACCCTCGTGTCAATGGCAAGCCAGATCCCAATATTGATTTTCGACGAGTTCCTAATTTGATGGTCTTCCTACTTAGGAATGGTACGGAGCTAACAAAAAAGATAAAACCTGGAGATGTCGAAAACCTATATTTATGGCAACCAGGTGATATAGTTACTTTTGATTACCCACATGAACATATTGCAATAATTTCAAATAAAAGGCGGCCCGACGGGGTACCTTATATATTACATAATGCCGGGCCAACCGCAAGTGAAACAGACCAATTGGAAAGTTGGCCATCTCCCATTACTGGACATTTTCGTTTCCCGAGGTTTTGAAAGAGTTATGAAAGCTGCTGAAACGTTATCTGACATCTGTCTTTCGGAGTCAAGCAAGGCAAAATACTATTAGTTCAACGCTTCACTTATTATCTTTTTATATGTCCTACCTTTATCAAGCAAAATCTGAATCTCTTGCTCGCTAAATCCTCTCTGCGCCAGATTAGCCATAAGTTCTGTATTCGGCAATATAAAATCAATTTCATTAGGAGCCCGCCTCTTTGACTTATTTTTAGTCCAAAAATCGAGGGTTTTTCACTAAATCCCTTAACGTGGGTTTTGTCGGAAATGTTGGCGACACCCCAATAAGGTGAAACATAGCTCCCAGAGTTGTATGGAGTTCGGCTATCTAGCATGCTCGTGGTGCACAATCATCCCGCTTACAACGGTTACCTCATACCCGAGAATTTCAGCCATAGTTACGAGGGGTTGCGCAATATATCCTGCCCCCAAAATCAACAATTGCACAACTGTCGTCCGTGGTAAATTTCTTTACCATTAGCTTTGCTCCCTAGTTCAGCCTTCCGAAGGACTGTATAGGCATCTTTATTTTGTTCCTATATTTTTTCAGAAATAATCTGGTCATAGTAGTTTGTAAAAATGTATGGCTCCCAAAAATGGAAGCCATACATAAATAGACTGGCTTCCCAGCTATTAGCTGCTCCTTTTCAAAACGTGAAAACATACCCGTTTCGGGACACCCTGAGGGCTCAGAGACCATGGATTTGTGCTTTAGGTCATTCTGACTCGGAGATTATTCATTTAATTTTCGTACAAGTTCATTCACTGAGCTTTATTGTGCTTCCTAATTACCTCTGTTTACCCTGATCTAGCTTAATAAGCTGATCCCCAAGTATTTCTGCTTCGTGAACATCATGTGTCACCACGATAAAAGGAATCTGCCACTGGACTTGGAGCTTCAGCAGCTCTTGTTGGACTGTACTCCTCGTGTCCTGATCCAGAGCTGAAAGAGGTTCATCGAGTAGCAAAAGTTCTGGCTCGGTCATTAAGGCACGAGCCAGAGCAACTCGTTGTTTTTCTCCCCCCGAAATCTGATTGGGATAACGATTTCGCAGATGTTCGATCTTCAGCATCTCTAATAAATTTGAAACGGTAAGGACTTTGTTCGGGATACTCCCTTTTTGGGGCTTACCATACAGGACATTTTTCTCGACCGTCATGTGCGGGAAGAGAGCATAGTCCTGAAAAACATACCCTAGGCGTCGCTTTCTAATTGGAATATCTATTCCACGCTCAGAAGCAAAGACGGCCTTGTCATGGATATTAATCTCCCCCCACGAAGGAGTCTGGAGGCCTGCCAAACACTGCAAGATCGTTGTCTTGCCAGCGCCGGAGGGACCGACAAGGGCAAGAATTCCATGACTCAAGGAGATATCGACTTCAAGCTCAAAAGTAGGTAATTTTTTTTTAAAATGAGCTTTTAGCATTTTATACCCCACCTTCTCGCGATTTTCGTCGCGATCCTTTACCCCAGCGGTTTAGTCCATAAATTACTAGAAAACTAAAGACCGTCATAATGATGACCAGGATGCTTGCTTGCCTTGTGTTGCCAGCTTCATTGGCAAAGTAGATGGCAATAGGCATTGTTTGCGTTTTTCCTGGAATATTTCCAGCAATCATCAACGTTGCCCCAAATTCGCCGAGAGACCGAGCGAAGGCTAAGACTAAGCCCGCAACAACGCCATTCAACGCTAAAGGAAGCGTTATCGTGAAGAACACTCTTAATTCTCTAGCCCCTAGGGTACGGGCTGCCTTCTCAAGATTTGGATCTACACTCTCAATGGCTGCCTTTACAGACTGATACATCAGAGGGAAAGAAACGACAGCGGCCGCTATTACGGCTCCTGTTAAGGTAAAGACAATTCTAAGATGAAACCACTGTTCCAATAACTTACCTAAAGGCCCATTCTTCCCGAAAAATACAAGCAACATAAAGCCGACAACCGAGGGGGGGAGTACCAAGGGCAAAGTAATGATAGATTCGACAACATCTTTACCCAGGAACTCTCGCTTGGCCATGAAACCAGCTATTGGTATCGAAGTACAAGCCACAATAATAACAGCTGCAACAGCAACTTTTAGAGATAAAATAATCGGAATAAAGCTAAATTCCATTGGATTCCCCCGGAAACTAATTTATTTTACTAATGTTTTAAACCCGTAGGTTTCAAAGATTTTCATAGCGTCTGAACTCTGTAAATACTTAAGGAAATCCTCTGCAACTTGTTTGTTTTTAGTTGCGGAGATAACTGCTATAGGATAGACAATGGGCGCATGACTGCTTTCAGGGACTACTGTTACGACTTTAACTTTTGTTGAGCTTTTAGCATCAGATTGGTAGACAAGTCCTGCTTCCACATTCCCTGTTTCTACATAGTTCAGAACCTGGGTTACATCCTTAGCCAACACAAGCGGCTGTACAACATCCCAAAGTTTGAGACTTGTTAACGATTCTTTTGCATATTTTCCAGCAGGAACAGACTCTGGTGTACCAATACTGATCTTATCAGCCTTTGTCAGATCTTCTAGAGACGTAATCCTGCTGTTATCTTTGCCCGTAATAAGAACTAAATCATTGCCTAGTAAATCAATTCTGCTTTCTTTAACCAGTAAATTCTTTGATTCGAGGGCATCCATCTGTTTCTTTCCTGCAGAAACAAATAGATCTGCTGGGGCACCCTGTTCTATTTGTTGTTGAAGTGTACCTGAACCTGCAAAATTAATGATAAGCTTTACTTCGGGTTTTTTTAGAGCATACTCTTTTTGGACCTCATTCATTGAATTTTGCAAACTGGCTGCTGCCGAGACCATGATTTCTGTGGGTTTAACCTTTGCCACGTTTGTTGATGGTTTGGTAGTATTTCCTGCACTACAACCGACCAACGATAAAATTAATAACAAACTGAATACTAATAACCATGATCCTTTTTTCATTATTACTCCTCACGAAAGTTAAGTATAGTTATCACCCCAATTGAACAATAGACAAAAAAATAAGACTCCCAAAAAGGGAGCCATGAATAAACTGGTATTCCAGTCAAACATATGCTACTCCTTTTCAAAACGTGAAGGCATACCCGTTTCTGGGAACACCCTGAGGGCTAGGGCCCTGTCCAGCGACCATAGATTTGCTCTTTAGGTCGTTCTGGCTCGGAGATTTATTATTCAATTTTTCCAAGCATTTCTTCCTCTTGAGATATACTCACCTCACGTTCATTATATTAGTATCTCAAGTAATGTTAGCTTATGCTTGCTAACGTTAGGTAAATAGGGCTTCTTTCTTAACTAAAACAAACATAAACTCGCAAAACTGAACTACATTGTCATTATACGATATGTTATAATGATTTTGCAATATAACTTTGGTATGTTTATTTTATTCATGAAAATATTCAGAAGGGACAGGTGCATTTGCTATGTCCAATGATGTTTCTTATACGCCTGATGAAGTCGCTAACATCCTTAGAATTTCCAAGTTTACAGTTTATGAGCTCATAAAGCGGGGTGAGCTAACAGCTTACCATATTGGTCGCAAAGTCCGGGTTGAGGGTGCTGATATTGAAAGTTATAAACGAAAATCCAAGGGACTTATTCCCCTAGAATCTCTCGTGGCCCCCCCATTAGACCCCCCTGCATCGAACGAACGCTCAAATCATTGTTTTAAATCTGACGAAAGCTTAGTCATATGTGGTCAAGATATTGTCTTGGACATCTTAACCCGCTATTTGGAAAAACAATTTCCTCAGGTTCACTTTTTGCGTCGTTATATTGGAAGCATCGATGGGCTAACGGCTCTGTACCGCGGCCTTGCGAACGTTGTTACTGCACACTTATGGGATAGCGATACCAACGACTATAACAATTCCTATGTTCGAAGGCTTTTACCCGGTCACCCGACCTGTATTATTAACTTGGTTTACCGAATGGAAGGTTTTTATGTTGCCAAGGGAAACCCTCAGAATATAACTACTTGGAGTGACCTAACCAAACCAGATGTTCGTTTTATTAACCGGGAAAGAGGATCCGGCGCAAGAGTGTTGTTAGATGAAAAACTAAGAATTTCTTCAATTAATCGCAAAGATATTCTGGGCTATGAAGATGAAGAAATGACCCACCTTGCCATCGCGAGCAAAGTTGCGCGCGGGGAAGCAGATGTTGGTTTAGGGATTGAAAAGGTCGCCATGCAATTTATTAATCTTGATTTTATCTCGCTGCATAAAGAACGCTATGATTTGGTAATACGGCAGGAAGATCTAGATCGGCCACATTTTCAGGCTTTAATGAGTATCTTGAAGTCCCCTTCTTTTCGAAACGAAGTGTTGGGAATTGGAGGGTATGACATATCCCGTATGGGAGAGATTATCGCCGAAATCTAGTTATGCATTTTCCCATTCCACATACCGGACAGTTTTGCAGAGCTAGGGGCACCTCTAGCCCGCACTCATCCATGAGTTGTTCATTGACGAGAATTTCTGTGGCCTCTTCGGCGTCTCCAGCACTTTCTTCAGCTGCATTTTCTGGTACCCTAAAGGAATAACCAGGCAGAAATGCTGTTTTAGTCTGTAGCGCAGCAAGGCTTTGATGGAGGCCGTCGGGCGCTTCGAGTTCAGCTGTACCAGCAGTCTTTATCATGGCCCATTCCAAGCCATCAGGATTGGCAGAGGCAAACCAGGATAGCCCTACCCCAGTAATCAGCGCAAGTGTGACGATTGCGCTGTAACAGCCCTCTTAATGGAACCTCGTTGTCCACTTCCATTTTTTCTGCCAGCAGAGGATTGGAGGTCGCCTTGTTAAAGGTTATCATCTACCCAATCCAGTAATTCTTTGACATTATCCACAGTCAAGCCAGCGTTCGTTTTGGTTCTTTTCACAAGGACTGTCTCGATCCCCAATTCCAAGGCGGCTGATATTTTCGTATCTGTCCCACCGGCAGATCCACTATCCCTGGTTAATATAATATCTGCTCCATAGGATTTAAAGAGTGCCTTATTGATCTCTTTAGAAAATTGTCCTTGCATAGCTACGATATCCCTCGGTGGAATGCCCATGTCTTGGCATTTTTGGACTAAGCGTCCTTCTGGAAGAACCCTAATAACTAAACGAGCATAGCGAGCAAAGGCACTTTGCACGATGCTTTCCATTTGGTAGCTTCCCGTCGTCACGAAAATCGTTACTATACGCCCTTTGTCTTGATGTATTGCACCGACTCGCTGTTCTAACTGGAGCAAAGCTTCCTCCCAAGTAGAAACTGGATATATTAATAAACTGTCTGGAATGACAGTCTCTGGCCTTTCAAGCCTAAGATAAGGAATGCTCTGTTGCTCACACCATTGGCGTAAAGGGGCAAACTTTACACTGCTGGAAGGAGGGCTAGCATCAAGGATTAATGAAGGCGCCTTCAAACAGGTCTTTTCTGTCCAGGTTTGCAAACGCATAAACTCGAGTTTTTTAATGTCGAGGCATCTACTAATCTCACGTGCTGCCGCTGTCTCTCCCAATAGCATGATCATTTTTTGTTAACCTCCGTAGTCTTTATAATAACAACTGCAAGTGAAATATATAATCCTAACTTGTATTTCAGCAAAAGGGAAGCCGTAGCGGCTGGTGTGTTTTTCAGGCTAAAAATTATCACAATGGGAGCTGCAATTCCCCCTACACTTACAGCACCGATTAGCCAGGGCCAATCATGTCTGATAAGTCCCGCCTCATCACTGAAATGTTTGTCTGAACTTCGCAAATATCTCTGTAAGCAAAGCCCAATACCACTGCCAAGATATAGGAATGATGCCATTAGCGTTGGGGGAACTTCACCAAAAAGTAGTTTTGAAAGAGGAGCGCTTGCTCCAAACAAAGCAGCAGCGATTATGGCTTTTAGAAGGGAATCAGCGATTTTCTTGCTGACAGCATCCTGCCGTCGTTAACAACTGAATCTACCCAGGCATTACATGTTTCCAAGCATTTCCTTGAATGCCTGGGTACTTATGGGATAGACTTTTGTATCTTCAAGAAGATGTTTTTCTACAAGTAAATCATAGACTTCCATCATCGTTGGCTGTTTAAGATTTGCCTGTTTTAAAATTTCTTTGTTTTGAAAAATTTCCAACGGTGTTCCGTCTGCAATAATTTCCCCCTGACAGAATACAATGGCTCTTTCGGCCCATCTGTATACAAAATCCACATCATGGGTGGAAATAAGCATTGTCTTGCCCTCTGAACAAAGCTTGCCCAAAACTTCTTCCAACATCTGTGCATTTAAGGGATCCAGTCCCGCCGTCGGTTCATCAAAGATGATGATATCTGATTTCATGGCGATGATATCGGCAATGCTGACGCGCTTCTTTTCTCCGCCGCTCAAATAGTGAGGTGGACGATCCTTATAATCAAGGATGTTCATATATGTCAGTGCTTCCTCCACCCGTTTCAATACTTCCTCTTTTGGAAGTTTTAAATTCATCGGCCCGAATCCGACTTCTGCCATAACCGTGGATGCGATGATCTGATTGTCGGCATCTTGAAATACGATGCCAATATTTTCCCGAAGCTCTTTAAAGTTCTTTTTATTGATGATTGTGCCACGGTAACTGATTTGTCCCTGGTCCGGTTTGAGCACGCCGTTCGTAGTCAGGAAAAATGTGGATTTCCCCGCACCGTTGGAACCAATGACAGCAATTTTCTCACCTTCATAGATGTCCACACTAACGCCGTTCAATGCAGTCGTACCATTTCCGTAGTCATAATACAGATCCCGGATCTTTAATATTGATTCTCCCATAATCTTTCCTCTCTATCGTGTAAATCCCCAAAGCAGAATCAGAGAAATTATGAATACCCCTGCCTTAGTAATCTGTAATTTTTTCACCTTATTAACCTCTTCCAAAAATATAAGATCTCCATCATAGCATCTGGCCTCCATGGCATTATAATAATCATCCACCTTTTTGAACGAAATAATTAGAATATTGCTTGCAATTTTTCCAAATGTATACCAAGAAGTCTTAAGATCACAGAAGCCAAGACGGGAATCTGCGGAATTTCTCATTTTGATATTGACATCCATCAGAATGAAAATATAACGGTAAATAAGACTCATCAGTTCTGCAATAAGCTTCGGCACATGTGCCCTTTGAAGCACACTGATAATCTCGAAGGATGGCGTCGATAATGTCATCATTTCCATAGCACTAATCGCCCCAAAAACCTTCAGAATCAAAAAGAACATTATCTTAAGCTTCGCCTGGGAAGTAAACACATAGCAGAAACCAAGATACAGATTATACTGTCCAATCGGTAGTGCCGAAAAGTCAATGCCGATGGTAAACGTACCAAGAAGAATAAAGGATATTGGAATCGTCAGTATTGACAAATATGCATGTATTGAAAGCCCCCCAACTATGATGGTCAAATAAGCCATTGCAATGATGACCACAATGGATACATAGGGATTGTTCAATACAATACAAAGAATCAGTGTCAGCCAGGAAAGAGATACTTTAAAAACAGGATTCCAATCTCTGATATTGCAAGCATAAGCATAAGCATCAATGGAAGACCCTTCGCCGTGCTTATGTCCGATTTTATGGTGACGATGATTTATTTCATCTCCATGGGTATGTCCATCCCGATGTCCACTTTTGAGAATGATTGTACTCATCCATTTTCCTCTTCCGTTTTTTATTACCAGTGGGCTTAACGAAACATCTCAATAGCGCAAGTAACAATTAGCATCCCTTCCGCAATATGTCTCTCCTTTCTCTCCTAATAAAAAAATAAAGAGACAACCAACGCATTACTAATCATAAAGATAGCAATGTATTGGCTGCCTCGGACGGAGCGATCTCTTCCGCTTTCAAGTTAGCATTCGCATTTTTGAAAGCAGATCCCGCTTGAACAAGACTTTTTCCCATATGAGTGCCTAAGCCATTAGTTTATATTTGATTTGAAACAGAGCATGTAATCTAAGCGCATCAGAATCTTTCTTAATTATTTCCCCTCTTATTCGCTTCCAAGTTGGATTGATGGTTAGCGTAGCATCATGGTGCCACACCAAATAATTTCAGCATATACTAGGATGAATACGACAATAAGGGGTTATAAAAGTGGAAGCTAACAACAACAATAGTCAACTATTGAATACAAAGGAATACTGCTTCTCTTTTTATAGTTATCCAAAACACAACCCATACTTTGGTAATGATATTTCTGCCACCAAAACTGACAACCCTACTATTCAAAGGGGAAAAATTCGGGACAAAAATTACCCCTATAGAATACAGGATACTTCTGAAGGATCTTCTCTAAACATAGTGCTGCTTACCCCTGCAATCTTTGGAGGGCTCGGAGCATTTATGGTAAGCTCTCTTTTAAGGCGGCGTAGGCCGAGTGAAAATTTCGAGAATAGCGTTGATGAGGAAGTATCTGGACAATACTTGGAGACGCATCCTAGGGGGTTCTATAAACTAGAGTTGTTTCTTAATATTTTATCTATCATTGCCCTTTCAGGCTGCACTGCTTATGTTTCCGAAGAAATAAAAGGAGACGGAGGAATAAGCAGGTTTGCTGCTGTTGTACCGACAGTAGTAATCATCATTTTCCTTTTTGCTTCTGAACATTACCTTCTCCCTACAGTTTGTCCGGGATGTTATGAAGGAGTTACGGGTAATTCAGCAGTAGGAGATTTTATGAATTTTATGTCCTTAAGTATAGGGGCAATCTCAGTCGGAGAAAGTTACGGTATAACAGCAAAAACAACAGGAACAAAGGTTCTTTTAGCTCAAGAGAGCCTCTTTAATCTTTTCGTTTTAGCGCTCCTGATAAGCTTCATTGTGTAGTAAAATTTTGTTTTTAAATTATAAAGAGCGATAGTGTCATAAAATGGACCATATAAAGTAGACAGTTAAATTAGTCAGTCAATTCCTGCTTAGTAAGCTTACCGAGAAGGGCCGCCAAAACTCTTTATTCCCGTGCCTCTGAAGATGAAGAAGCCATCTTGTAATCTTTTACATGAGACGGCTTTCTGTTTTTATCGTCATTTTTCCTGCTTATCATGGCTTTTATTACCGCCTTCGGCGATAAGCCTGTGGCGGCCTACGATCGTAGGCCGCCACAGTAGACCGTAGATTAAGCATCAAACAAAACTAAAAAAACTTTGTCTGCCTCTTTTCTACCTTTCACAAGCTCGCAATGACGTAAGATTGCGATTTGTTTTTCCAGTTCCCAATCTGGCAGTTTAAAGTATTCCATTAGTTCTTGTCTTGTCAACTTACCTTTTAGTTTAATGTAGTTATAGATCTCCCTTTGGAGATCTGCAAGTCCTTCTGTACCTGTTTGGTCGGAAAGTTCACGATGCTTTTTCGCCAAATGTACTGCAGCTACGTCGCAAGATCTCGGCGGTTGCAGGGCTCCAACATAACAATCCTCGCAAAGATTTTTGCCTCGGTGATTATAAATTTCTCCTTCGATAAGGAGATCTCCACATCTTTCGCAATTCATTTAAATATCACCTCTCTACAAACTGAAGCTGTACTCAGCATTATCCTGCCCTTCTTTACTTCTACATGAAATTAAGATATCCGGCGTTGGTTTAAGAGCCGCTTTAAGTTTGTAACAATTTTTTTCATGATTGTAAATTCCTTCTTTCTATTAAATTTTGATATTCTAATATACCTATACTCTAATATACTCTATATGGACTTTTAGATCAATTTACACCTCGGTGCTAAAATTAGAGTCAATAAAACCTTAATAGCGTTTTCAATGTTAATTGGCTATCAGAGAGGAATTTGGACGAAAACGGTGAATACAGTTTTGATGAACTTGTCATAGTATTTATCTATTTTTAAGATGGGGGTTATATTTTATGATAATTTTAGAAAATCTTAAACACACAGGAACACCTAGGGCCATTGATACTGGGCCCTTTTTTATTGTCCTGAATTTTACCCTTGAGCTGATTTCCGGTCGATATTTGTTAGGCTAGTAATGCTGCACCTAAAGCAGCGGTCAACTCAGGTTCCAGTGGTATCACGATGTCCCCCTTTAACTCCCGTTCAAGGAAGCGAACTAGGAGACTATAATGTGCTCCTCCCCCAGTGAAAATTAAACATTCTGGATGTCCGACGGACTCGACAAAATTAGCTAAGCGTTTTGCCGTACTTTTGAAGAGACCTGCAATCACCTCAGGTTTTGGAATCCCCTTGGCCAGCATGGTGATGACTTCAGATTCTGCGAAAACTGTACACATGGAATTGATGGGCATTGGCTTAGCTTCTGCGGCTAAATCCATTTCCTCGGGGGTTAAATCTAATCCTTTGAGAATAACGTCTAAAAAACGCCCGGTTCCGGCAGCACACTTGTCATTCATGATAAACTGAACAATTTTTCCTTCTGGGCTTTTCTTAATAACCTTGGCGTCCTGTCCTCCTAAATCCAAAATATAGGCATGATCAGGGAAATACGCATGACACCCTCTACCCTGACAGGTGATTTCTGTAATCACCCGTCCTTCGGGGAAGTTTACTCGGCCATACCCTGTAACCACGAGCTTTTCGGGTTTTTCTCCGTATTCTTCGACGTAGGCCTTAAGTAAGGTTATACCAGCTTGGACAGAATCAAAACGGGAGGGTATGACTTTACTGTAAACTCTTTCCCCGTTTTCAAGCACGACCAACTTCGTATTAACTGAGCCGAGATCTAACCCAGCCTGCTTCATGCACGAATCATCTCAATTAAAGCCTCAATACGGGTCAAGAGTTGCCCTTGATCTTCTTCTGAAAAATCACTTTCCAACCGCAGGAAGGGAATCTTTTGTTTCTCCATTTCTTTGCCCACAAAATAACTTTCTACACCATAAGGCTGGCAGAACTGAATAGTAAAATCAATCACGGCGTCTGCTTTTAAGTTTTCAGCCATAAATGTTATATCTTCCATGCGCCCAAGATTTGGGGTAAAGCAAGCACAATTCACCTTTAATGGGCGCTTAGCAATATTGGCGAGCATATCCGACACGTTATCGGCAGGCTCAGTGAGATCCTTATAATAGCGTTCTCCTGTGCAGGTTTCTTCCCCGACAACGACTGCCCCAGCTTGTTCGATTAAGGCATGAAGTTTCCACGCTGGAAGGGGTTGTGGGGTTCCCGTCACAAGAATCCTTGGTGCATCAACAGGTGCGACTCCAAACCCCTCTTTAACCCGCACATCGAGTTCGTCACACAAAGCATTGACTTGTGCAGCGAAGCGAATTGGGTCATCAAAGAAGGAGAGTTGATTGATCAGCAGGACATCTAAGCCGTGAATAGGCGCTGGGTTGTGTTTTCTTAAAGTAGCTAACCTTTGAAGCGCTTGGCGTTTATTGTTAATCGTCTGAATTCCCCGAGCCAGATTCTCGCTGGTTAAGTCTACCTTAGTCTCACGTTCAATGAAGGAAGCAAATTCACGAACTTCTTCTTCCCATAGGCGAGTGTCTTTGGCATCTTTCTTTTGCGGGAGGTCCATGACATAGGTCGGGATATGTTCATTAAGAATCTCCCACGCTTTCTTTTTACCGTCACAGGTCGTCTCCCCGATGACCCAATCGGAAACTTGAAAGTACGGGCAAACCCGATCTAGTTTAAAGCCCATGGTCGACTTAATTAGCGGGCAAAGGTTGCGAGGCAAGACTTTTTCTCCCGAAGAAACCGTATACTGGGCCCCAGCACATAATCCAATACTGGCACTCCCCGTCGCTACGACAATTTCCTCCGGAACATAGACGCAAAAGGTCGAGAACACCTTAGCGCCAGCTTCTTTCTTAGCATAGAGTTCGTGCACACGAATCCCATGAACATCTCCGACGACAGCATCAAAATATCCCATCGCTTTTGGGCGATTTGGTCGGTCCCAAAACAGGCTCTTCAAAATCGAGGGTATAGCGGACAAAAAATCATCGTGTTTCTCTAAATCCATGCCTAGGGCTGTCCATAATTCTCTGTTATCCATTCTTTTATCCTCCCCATTCTATACAATTTGCTCACATGCCAGATTCAATCTTCTGTAAACGTCACCGTAAAGCTCCCTTGCGCCGCTTCCTTACGGCAAGGTTTATTCCTAAATTGGGCGAACTTCTCCAAGTTGCTTGCCTCCGCCTCAGTCGCCACAATGACCTTTAGCGGACGCACCATACCCAGCGCCCGCTTAACTTGGTGAAGACTGTCGGGGATAGGAAGATCCCGAAGTGTATCCATGACCATACCCCTTGTATCTAGAATACCGTCTTTAATATTCAAGGGTACACGATATTCTTTCATAAGATGCTGCTCTGCTTTCTTGAAGTCGCCTTCCGTCAAGTCTCCCCGTCCAAAAAGGACGCAATGGCAAGTGCCGCGTTCTTCAATTTCCTTATCCACAAACTTGCAGGGACAAATCAGTTTTTTATTCAAGTCTTCTGAAGCGGATGGTTCAAAACAAGGGCAGTATCTTTTACCGAAGGCTTTCTCACTTTCAATAATCCATATCTTAAGATTTGTGAAAAGCATCCAGTGCGGGTTAACTTTATATCCTTTTTGAGCCGCGTACTTTTTAATCCAAAGATCTTGTTTTTTAATCTCAGCATGGTACTTAATGTACGAACCAAAAAAATCTTTCATCATGCCAAGGGTCTCTTTCGAACTCATTCCCTACACCCCCACTTACTCAATTTTGGCGACTAATAATACAGCTTACAATTTGCTTAAACTCTCATCTTCGCTTTAAATATGTATTACTTTATCGCTTTCGTGCATGACAGCGATAATTTCCGGCATACTGGAAACCTTTCCAACCTCTATCTTATCTCTGATACCGTAGTAATCCAGACAGGTTACACAAGCTAATAACTCTACCGCATACTCTTTTTCTAAAATCTTAAGGGCGTTTACTGCAGAAAATTCCGGAAGTAAGAGTTGTACTCCTCTTTCCAAAAAAAGAATATGGGACGGTTTCTCAGCAGCCTCTAAGAGCTTCATAAAGAAATTGTGCATCAGGCGTTTGCCCAACTCCGGATCTTCATGACCAATGGTGTCTGAGCTAATAAAATAGGTAAAGGACATAGATTTTTTCCCTCCATATATAATATTTTACTTATTATATATTATCACTAAAATCATATGCATGAAAGAGTTATCTTAGAATTTCTAGTATGACTCTACTGCAAAAACCCTCTGATATTCAACTTAAAAGTAGGTATAAAGATTTGTGCCGTTTCAAGTCCGTACAGGTTCACTGGTCCCTTTTGGCCGAACGTTGGCGTACATATTCGGGATTTTCAACCAGGCCCCAGAGGTAAAGTTTGGATTGGAACCGCTTGCGTCCGCTGCAGTTGAACGACTCAGGAGAGTCTGCAGGACGGCCCAAGTCAAGCATGACCTGCGAAGTAGGGAATTATCAGGCAACGCATACCCAAGAAGACTGTGCTGCAGCTTATAATTTGTGGCTTCGGGAATAATGCAAATAATATCTTAGGATTTATTTACAGATAAAAAAAATGCCCTCCCTCAGTAGCTGTTTATTCTACCTTGAGAAGGCTCTTGATTGTTATGTCCAGTTTATAGGTCTCACCATGGGTTAGTAGATCCTCATTTTAGCGTAGTCAACTCGCTCTGCAATATCATTTTTCCATCCCACAGACAGGACAGTTTTGAAGTGCTAGCGGCACCTCGAGCCCGCATTAATCCATTAATTCCTTATTCACAAGAAGCTCTGATGTAAGTCCATCTGCTGCAATTTCTCCATTTTTAATCACAATAGTCCTTTTGCAAGTTTCAAATATCATATCCAAATCATGACTTGTAATAATTTTTGTGTGTTTAAAGCTCTTCAGGAGCTCCATGACCCTGCGTCTGGATTTTGGATCAAGCGCGGCAGTGGGTTCATCCATTACCAGAACGTCAGGCTGCATGGAAAGCACGGAGGCAATTGCCGCAGCACGCTTTTCCCCGCCGGAGAGTTTAAAGGGTGCTCGATCTTTCAAATGAAGTATTCCCACCTTTTCCAAGGCTTGAAGGACACGCATGTCAACTTCTTTTTCATCAAGTTTATAATTACGGGGTCCAAAGGCTACATCATCATAGACCGTCGTCATGAATAGCTGGTCGTCTGGGTCCTGAAACACCATACCTAGCCTTTGACGAATCATAGGAAGCGTCTTTTTCGTAACCTTAACGTCTCCCACGCGAACTTCACCCTGGCTTGGAAAAAGAACCCCCATGAGCAACATAAGCAGCGTCGATTTTCCTGCTCCGTTTGCGCCTATGACTCCCACAGACTCTCCATGATAGATACAAAAGGACATCCCTTTAATGGCTTTATGTTCATCCGGATAACTATAATGCAGATCACTTACCTCAAGTTTATGATGACTCATCTTATCACTCCCGTTATCAATGAACCTAGTAACATAGGAATATTATAAATCCTCGCCGCCGCAAAGAATAACACCCATCCTGCCAAATAAGCCAAATCCCAGACTCCAATTTCTTTGAAGCCCCCTGTCCTGTATTCCCCTGTGAAACCTCTTAAACACATCGCTTCGTAAATGCGCTGTGCTCTGTCAAACGTGCGTAGTATAAGCTGACCTGTTAATGATCCCCAAGCACTCCGGTGAACACCCTTCTGTTGCGGAGCCCGCAGTGAATACGCCCGTAATGTCCGGGAAACCTCCTCCATCAGTACGGAGATATAGCGATAGGTTAAGAGGAGCTGCAGCACAAATATTCGAGGAATTTTGAGCATTCTAAGTGCCCCACCTAGCCGATCCATCCCTGTCGTAGCGATCAGGAGAAGGGCCGCTGTGACGGTTAATACGCTCCTTATTAAAAGCGAAAGGAAGGTAATCCAGCCTCTTGATATTTCTATTTGAGCCCACCACCAACTAGTCCAGCAGTACTTGTTCCTCCACTTACAGCAGGCCATGCCTTTTCGTCGTCTCCAGTACTTTCTTCCGCTGCATTTTCTGGTACCCTAAAGGAATAACCAGGCAGAAATGCTGTTTTAGTCTGTAGCGCAGCAAGGCTTTGATGGAGGCCGTCGGGCGCTTCGAGTTCAGCTGTACCAGCAGTCTTTATCATGGCCCATTCCAAGCCATCAGGATTGGCAGAGGCTAACCAAGATAGCCCTACCCCAGTAATCAGCGCAAGTGTGACGATCGCTGTAACAGCCTTCTTAATAGAGAGATTGCCTAAAGCTTCGCCTGCTGCTGCCTTTTCAATAATTTCTGGCCGTGATTTCCATATATATGTACCCCCACCCTGTCCATCAATGACTGCTATCCGCACAATTCCCTCCTGACTCAATCAATCCCATGATAATCTCCTAACCAGGCAGAATCTGCTCTGGAACAACTAAACGAGCTGCACAAAGCAGCTTTTTCGTATAATTTCGGATTAGATTGTTCATAACTCAGCACTTGTTAATTTTTAACATCATGTTGAAATTTCAAATATCACCTAGGGATCACAACCATTTGGTTTTGTATCCTTTCCACACTTACTGAAACCCCATACGCCTGGGTGATGTTTTCTGCCGTCATCACCTCTGGCCCGCCAGCGACGAAGATTTTTGTGTCCTGTAATAATAAAAATTTATCTGAGAAGCGCAATGCTAGGTTAAGAATCCAGCTTAACTTATTCGCCCATCTTTCATCTACTCCTTAATATTAGTATAAAAATAGACCATGAAGCCGACTTCTGTATTGAAGTCAGACCTCCATGGTCTAATTTTTTCTTTATTTTATTAATACAGGTACTTCTACAAAAATACAGGAATCCCTGCTTTCTCTTTCATATTTTTTAAGATTAGTCAGTTTATTAGTCAGTTTACTGGAATCATAAGAATCCGTGGTTAATTTATTGATTTTAGACATACGCTAAGCAGGAATTCATGAGATAGTTATAGAATACTAAGCATAATCATAACCTGCAAGACCACGAAGGTGTTGCAAAGACCATGGAGGTCTGACTTTGATAGTCAGTTATCTGCGGTCTTTTTTGATTTTGTCAAAAGGAAGGGGATCAATGGTATGTGTAAAGAAAAAACAACGTGGGAAAAATCAGTAGAATTTCACGGGCATGAGTGTCCAGGGCTTGCGATCGGTTATAAAGCTTGTGAGGCCGCAATAGAAAAAATGGGCATACATTTTTCTTCCGATGAAGAAATCGTATGTGTCACCGAAAACGATGCCTGCGGAGTCGATGCAGTTCAGCTAATCACGAGTTGTACCTTTGGAAAAGGGAATCTTTTATATAAAGGCACAGGCAAGATGGCCTTCAGCTTTTATAACAGGTCCAATGGTGAAAGCCTGAGAATGATCCTAAAGCCTTTCCAAGGAGAAATGGACCGTCAGCAGCGTAAGGACTACATCCTGAACTCCCCTGTAGACCAACTCTTTAATTTCTCGAAACCGACGTTTGAACTGCCCCCCAAGGCCAGATTATTTACTACAGTAGTTTGTGAAATATGCGGGGAAGGTGCTCCAGAGCATAAGATGCGAATTAATGACGGGAAAAAAGTATGCTTAGACTGCTTCAAAGACTATTCGAGAGGATGGTAAACGAATGGATCTTCAATATTTTACCGATCTTTGGCGCGAAGGAAAGCCTGCCGAAGTATCCGGAAAGTCGTTTTGGGACAACAGGGCTGCAGAATTTAACAAATTAGTACGTCAAGGGACTCCTGATGAACGCATTCGCAAAATAGTTGAATTCTTGTCGCAGAACAGTCTTCTCGCCAAGAAGAGTAGCGTCCTCGACATAGGCTGCGGTCCAGGACGGTTTGCTGTTGAATTTGCTAAGCTAGCGACCGACGTTACAGGCATAGACATATCCGACAAAATGTTAGACTATGCGGTAAAGAATGCCGAAGCTGCGAATCTCACCAATGTCTCCTTTAAAAACTTGAACTGGGATGAAATCGACCTTAACGAATACGGCTGGAAAAAAAGGTTTGACTTAGTGACAGCCATTAACAGCCCCGGGATCCATGGTTTAATAACCCTAGAAAAGATGATTGAGGCCAGCAAGGGCTACTGCTTTTTATCCAATTTTGTTAATCGGTCCGACTCGGTTCAGGACATTATTCGTACGGAAATTCTAAAGCTTAACGAAAGAAAATTTTACATCAATACCGTTTACTGCATTTTTAACATCCTTTGGTTAACTGGATACTATCCCTGTATTACCTATGTCGATACGAATCGGGAACATGTCCGAACGGTCGAAGAAGCTTGTATTTATTATGGTACGCTCTTTGCAACGGAGGATAACTCAAATGATGAGAAAAACCTGTTAATAAGCCGCTATCTCAACGAAATCTCGTCCAATGGATTAGTGACGGAGCACGTCCAGACGAAAACTGCTTGGATTTATTGGAAGGTCTAATCAAGGTCAGCCTAAGCCTCAATTTATGGAACATTTGGCCCCTCCTTTAAGCAATAGCCTATTCCGCGCACGGTTTCGATCCTCACGTTGAGTGAACTCAGCTTTTTACGTAGATAGTGTACGTAAATTTCAACATTATTGGTTTCGACCTCAGTATCTGGTCCCCATACCCTGTCTATAATTTGTTCCTTCGTTATAACCTGCCCAGGATTTCGCATAAAAAGCTCCAGGAGCAGTGATTCCTTTAAGGTAAGTTTAACCGTTTCGTCGTTTCCGTTGGTTAACTCGCAGTGGAGGGGCTTGAAGATTAGCCCAGCGACGTTTAATTGTTCGTCCTGGATTTGGCCACCCGGTCTTCTCCCTAAAGCCCTCAGACGAGCGAGAAGTTCCTCTGTGGAAAACGGTTTCACAAGGTAATCGTCCGCTCCCGCATCTAAACCCTCAACCCTATCTTGAAGGGAGTCTTTGGCCGTTAAAAATAAAACGGGAGTATGGATGCCTTGATTACGGAGTTCTTTAAGGAGGGCAACCCCTTCTTTACGAGGCAACATTCGGTCGAGGATAATCAAATCATAGGCCCCTGTCTCCGCCATCGCTTGTCCGGTTTCTCCATCATACGCGGTATCCACCCCATAACTATTCTTTTTTAAAATATAGGTCAGGGCTTCGGAGAGTCGAGGCTCATCTTCCACTAAGAGTATGCGCATCTATTTCACCACCTGTACATAGTTTAAATGATATTTCTTTAGATTTCATTAGATTTTGTTTCTTAAGGGAAATTAAAGGTTGGTCTTATATACTGAGATCAAATAGTTATGGGGGGGATATCAATGAGTATCTTGAAAAAAGTTTGTAGTTGCAATAATTTCAGGCCATAGGTAAAATATAGATAATGCAACTGACAGATATTGAGTCTTAATGAAATTTTGAATGTAGGGCAATGAAACATGAAAAAAAGAGAAATGTATGACTGTCTTGTCGTCGGTTGCGGCATGGCAGGCACAGTTATAGCGCGTGAGCTGGTGGAACGAGCAGGTAAAAAAGTGCTGATCCTTGAGATGCGCGACCATATAGGCGGAAATGCTTATGATCTTCTCAGTGAGAGCGGAATTTTCGTCCATCAATTTGGCCCCCATATTTTTCATACGGACAGCAAAAGAGTCTTCGATTATCTCTCTCGGTTCACACAATGGCAGAATTACTCCCACGAGGTCGTGGGCGATATACACGGGCAGCTAATTCCTATTCCTTTTAATCTAAATTCGCTTCATTTGGCCTTTGAGCCTTGCAAAGCAGAGCGTATAGAGCAAAAGCTGATCGCCAGCTATGGCCTCGGAAGTAAGGTACCCATCTTGGATCTGCGCCAACAGTCCGATACAGAACTTGTGGAAATCGCGGATTTCATCTACAACAACATATTTTTATATTACACGCAAAAGCAATGGGGACTGGCTCCCGACGAAATCGATGCTTTGATTACCGCACGCGTCCCTGTCTTTATCTCTTATGATAACCGTTACTTTCAAGACACTTTTCAGGGTATCCCTGCCAAGAGCTATACTTCACTCTTCGAGCACATGTTAAATCACCCCAATATAGAGCTCCAGCTTAATTCCGATGCGCGCAGGCTGCTCCGACTGGAATCCGGGGAAGTGTTTTTTGACGGTTCCCTGTTCAACGGGACCGTAATATACTCGGGACCGACAGACGAACTGTTTGACTGCCGGTACGGACGCCTGCCCTACCGGACTTTGGATTTTGTCTTTGAAACTCACAATATCACCTGGTACCAGCCCAAGGGGACGGTGAATTATCCCGTTGACCGTGAGTATACCCGTATAACCGAATTTAAACACCTCACTGGACAGGCTCTGGACGGGCGAACTACCATTGTCAAAGAATATCCACGGGCCTATATGGGCGCAGACAGCGAGACCCCCTATTACCCCATCCAAAATCCCGACAATCTCACCCTTTATGAGCGATACCGGAAGCTTACCGACGAATTTCCACAATTTCACTTACTGGGCAGGCTCGCGGAGTATAAGTATTACAACATGGACGCCATAGTTAAGAAGGCCTTGGAGCTTGCCGACACCCTAGTGAAGCCATGAGTTTAATGTTTATATTTAATTTTTAATGCCGGCGCAAAGCGGCAGAACGGAGCGCAGCTTGAAAATAATTACATTTACCGTCCCCTGTTATAATTCAGCGGCTTATATGGAACGCTGCATCGATTCACTTATTCCGTGTGGAAATGATGTGGAAGTTATTATTGTAAATGACGGTTCTACCGACGACACCGGGAAAATTGCCGATAATTATGCCACGCAGTACCCTGATATAGTACGGGTGATCCATCAAGAAAACGGTGGACATGGCGAAGCAGTTAATACCGGCCTAAAAAACGCTTCCGCTCTTTATTTTAAAGTGGTCGATTCAGACGACTGGCTCGATGGCCCGGGCATAATTGAGGTGCTGCAAACCCTTAAAACGTTAGTGGGTGGCAACTCTGCTCCTGATATGATGGTCTGCAACTATATCTATGAAAAACTAATGGAAGGGACCAGACACGTCATTAATTACAGCCATGTCTTTCCCAGCAATCAGATGTTCGGTTGGGATGACATGAGGAGGTTTCCTCCCTGGAAATATCTTCTGATGCATTCGTTGATTTACAAAACACAACTGCTGCACGAATGTGGCCTTAAATTACCAAAGCATACCTTTTATGTGGACAATATTTTCGTTTACCAGCCACTGCCCTTCGTGAAAACTATTTACTATCTGGACGTAGATCTTTACCATTATTTTATCGGGCGGGAAGATCAATCTGTCAATGAAAGCGTCATGGTAAAAAGAATTGAGCAGCAGCTCCTAGTAACTCGCATCATGATAAGATGTCATAGTCTCCCCGGGAGCATATCCAGCAAAAAGCTGTCCAGCTATATGCTGAGCTATTTAGCGATGATGATGATAATTTGCACCGTATTCTTAAGAATTGCCGGCACAAAGGAAGCCAATCAGAAGGAAAAAGAGCTTCAATTGTGGCACTCAAAGGCCTGCATGTGGGCGTGCTTTTCAATGCGAACATCAATTGGGGCCTTGCGCTGGTTTCAGTCGCTATTTTTGTGTATGCCAACTATATTCGCGGACTTGCCTATACAAGGGGTATTGATCGGGACATGGATAGAATGACAGCTCTTCAAATCGTGGGTATCGGGCATGCTGCTAACATGGTCTTGCCGTTCCATGTCGGAGAGGGGCTGCGGGCGGCTTTTTTCCCGAAGGGATACAGTGCCTTAAAGATAACGAACCTGCTGATTATTCCGGCCATCGCAGATTTCGCTGCAATTATGATCCTCTCAATCGCCGCAGTTCCCTTTGCTGGATTTAAGGACCAAAATTTGTTAAAGGCCTTGTGGATTCTTACCTTTCTCTGTATTGCCGCGTTTATATTATTCCTGATTCTGATCTTTTTTCGTTCGCCGCTTCGCAGCTATCTCAGTGAATATTTAAATGTTGACACCGTGAAAATGATGAATTGGGTGCTCCTTTCCTGGGTTATCCTGCTCGTGTCGACCTGGATTGGGCTTGTGGCCTTCGGCTTCCCATGGGTGGCGTCCATTCGCATGTCGCTTGCCGTATTTGCCGCCACCAATATCATCAATTTTATACCGGCCACGCCAGGGGCCATCGGCCTTTTTGAATATGGGACAATTCTGGGCCTTGGGGGTCTGGGAATTGATCCAACCACAGCGCTGTCAGCGAGCTTGCTGTTGCACCTGATACAATATACTGCCCTCCTGCCCCTTGGAGGTTACCTATACATTAAATCCCTTCACGGACAATACGGAGAAGCGCTCGGGAACATGTGGAACACGAATCGGCAGAAGGACACGAAATCGATGAAACTAAAATGGACAGGGCAAGGTTATTACATGGGACAGTATACATCGTTTTCGCTTCGACCAGCTAATGCTCATGCACTCCTTGTTTTATCGGACGGATTTGCTGCGAGAGTGCGGCCTCAAGCTGCCGGAACACACATTTTATGTAGATAACCTTGTTGCCTATCTTCCTCTGCCCTATGTGAAGAGCTTAGTTTATCTGGACTGCTCTCCGTATCACTACCTCATTGGACGGCCTGTTCAATCCGTCAACACGCAGGTTATGATCAAACAGATTGACCAGCAGCTTAAGGTGACGCGCCTGATGATTGAGGCGTACGACATCTTCAAGGATATTGGAGGTGAGAAGCTTAGACGCTACATGATTTTCTATCTTTCAATGATGGTTGCCATCACCGTGACTCATATTTATATCGCAGAGGACAAAAAGCTTATCTGCAAGGCAGACGAGCTTTGGGACTTTATTAAGCAAAAGGATGAAAAGTTGTATGCTGTACTGCGCCGTAACTTTCTTAATTCAGGCATAAGGTTCGGGCAGAAAATAAGCCCACGCTTTATAGCGAAAGGCCTTAATCTTATCAAACGCATCTATAAGTTCAGTTAACACCATTGTTTATTTTCCAGTAAATATATTTCCACACACATGACGCCGCGATAAAAATAATATCCTACTCTGCGAACCGCTTATATCAAGGATTTCACCCCGCTATAGCACTACCACCGTCTCCTCGAATAGTGCTTGATAGATGTAATAATTGATAATCTTTAACGCTGCTTTGTTTTGAGTAAATCGCGGATTTCTCCAAGCAGAAGCTCTTCTTTACTTGGGACTACAGGAGCAGGCATCCGCATTGTCATCCTGATGCTGACCCCTTTGGTACAATGTTTCTGCCAACAAACTCGAATACAGCATCAGCATCGTTTTTTATCTTTTTAAAAGGCATTAAGCTATCCAATTCGACTTCCATAATTTATCATCTCTTCATATAAATATCATACACATAAAACGCAGTCAACACATTTGTATGAACAAATATTGTATTTGTACGAACAAAATCGCCGATTGAGTCATTCCATTTGACCCTTCCGGCGCTTTTTCTATTTTTTACTCACTTATAGCCTCTTTTACCTCAACTCGTGTTTTAAACACAAATACTGCTTCAACCATGGATTTTATGCTTACCTTCTCAATTAGCTTCTAAATAGGTCTTCGTCAAAATATTCGAGTGGAGATAATGACCAGGTGCCTGACCCTTTAATTCAAAATCTTCTTCGTTCATTAAATTCTTCAAACCCGACGCGCACACAATGAAGTAACGCCAACGTGCCTTGAGTAGACAAAAATGATGTCGTGAGGACCTGGTGGTTCCTTGGCGGCAGGGTATCTTTTAAGGTAATTCTCAATATTAATCAAATAATTCTCGCAAATAATCTCTTCTACCATGCAAAATTCTATAAATAACAATCCTATCGTTAATAATACGATAAAACATAAGATATGGTTTTACAACAATAAATCGATAACCAGACTTAACAAGAACAAAATCGTCTTCATTTAACATTGCTCCCATTTCGGGATATTCAATAAGACGCCTTATACTAACATCTAATTTTTCTGCCATTATTTCAGCTGCAGCAATATTATCTTCAGCAATATATGAAAACATCTCATCAACGTCAAGTATAGCTGCATCTGAATATTCAATTCTATATTTTGGCTGCATCAATTCGCCTCCTAATTCTTGCCATTACATCATCATGACTCATTAGTGGTTCATTATTATCAACCTGACGTTCAGCAACTAATAATTTTGATTGCAGCTTATATCTAGCTTGCATACGTTGATACGCCTCATGACTCATAACTACGAGGTCTGCTTCACCATTTCTAGTTACAGTTATGGGCTCATCTATTTCATGACAGATTTCAGAAAATTTATTATATTCATTACGCAATGTTGTTGATGATTTTATTTGCATATTTACACCTCTCCTATAAATAATATCGTTAATATTCTGCTATTATTATATCATGATTTAATATTGTTCACAACCGCTTAATCTTTAATCATCCATTTCTCTATGCCCCGTAGACTCTTCATCCACCCAATTTTCCTCTTCATACAACATCCCGTTTCTGCCTTCAACTTTCCGGATTGGACCAGCCTTATACAATTTACACGATATAGGACCATAACAAAACGTCTCAAACCGATATTTTCGTTTCCCGGGATTCCAGTTATCAACGATAATTTCGACAGGCATCCTGCATCCCCATAGACATGTAGTACATTTAGTATCATAAGTTCTGGCCGCTAATCGCCGGTGTCCCCTCTCTCTATAGATCACCAGATCTGGTGGTACATCTTCCCAAGGTGGTGAAGTATGTGGACGAGTAGTATTATGACCCGCCTTTTTCAGCTTAGATACTTTATAAAACTCAACCGGTTCCAGCCATTCATCTGCTACTGGTACGCATTCACCCGATACCTCATCCCCTGCACAAAACTTATGTTTCTGATGAGCAGCCTTACCAATGCCTACCGAAAATATCTTCTCCGATTTATCTAGCTCAGATCTATCAGTGAACTCTTGATCAAGACTATCTATGACACCTTTAATCAAAAGCGAATAGCCAAGATAGTTATGGGACCGTTCATCAAAGGAGCGTATCATCCTAATTCTCGGTTGTACTGATAAAATCATTCCATTGAAAATCAGTTTTACCATAATCTAATATCCTCCTCTCATGCTTCTGAAAAACAACAAGGGCATGATTAAACAACCAATGCCTTTGGTTTGCAATTTAATTCTACCCTTGTTTAGTTGAAAGATACAAGTTCTTTTTTCAGGCTCACTTCTTAATATGTTTCATAGATACGATGGGTTAGCTCTCTTTTCCTATTACACTGAGAATACGCGCAGTGACTAGGAGCTTTATCGCCAAGGGTATCGGTTAAAACTACACACTTCTCATCTTGATCTTATATCTTTATACAAACCATGTCATTACGTCCCTGACCGCCAAGTGGAACTGATCAACATAATTTCAAGAATATTAGAAATAAAGAATTAGGAATTGGAACTATTTCAATAGCATTATGCTTGGCTGGTATCTTGTTTTCAATTAGTTTTAGATTTGTTAGTATTGGTGATTACATTTTAAATGGTATTGGACTGGATTCATGGTCAAATGGTAATCATGGAATTCATTATACGATTTTCTACTCGTTAATATTTTTCATTCCATCATTTTTAATCGGTCTAAAATACAAGGAAAATTACGGTTCAAAGATTGGAAGAAATGTTTCTGCAATAATTGGAATTGTTATTTTCATATCTCTTTTAGGTGTAGTTATTTACTTTGAAGAATAAACTTCTTCCATATACAGGCATTTTAATGGACACGCCCTGTCAAGGCTGGGTAAATGATTTTGAGCAACTTACTTTTAAAGGTAATCCTTGGCTTAAGGAAGTTATTTTTTATCATAAAGAATCTCGAACAGTTATAATGGGCGATTTAATTCAAGTTCATTCTATTGTCAAGGGGAAGCCCCTTCGCAATACTCTTATGAAATTTGAAGGAGTAACACATCCAGATGGCGGTGTTGGGCTTGATATTAAACTTACATTCACAAATAGAAATCTTGCTCGGCGATCACTTGAAAGATTACTTTCATGGGATTTTAATAGGTTAATAATCGCTCATGGAAGTTGCATTGAAAAAGATGCAAAGCAGTTCGTAGAGAAAGCATTTCAATGGCTAAAGCACTAATGAGTTGTTAATTTATAATAGACTACTATGGCATCGTTTAAACGAGTCGTTAATGAACACCCAGAAACGTCAGCATCTCGACAGCCGTTTGTCTCACCCTATCCTCATCGTCCATCAATAAGACTTTTCCCTCACCCGAGATAAGAATATCCTCATCTGCTTCTTTTTCAGCTTGACCACTCGGAGACAGGCAGGTAGATCGCAAAGCTTGTTCCTTTTTCCACAATTGAGTAATTTCTTACGAAGTTCCTCCATTCTTTTCAAAGCTCTCTTTTCCATACAAATCCCCCCAAGTTCCTGCGAAAGAGAAAATGGGATTCCCACTTTTAATGGTTACGTTACCGAATTATAGAATAATTAACAATCCATAGATATATACTATCTTTAAATAAGAGATTAAAGGTATGTCGGGAATTTTATCTCCGTAACAACAAAAGAAGAAGGTGCACTTATGAAAGCAACTGGCATTGTCAGAAGAATTGATGACCTCGGTCGTGTCGTTATTCCAAAGGAAATTCGTCGCACTCTTCGCATTCGAGAAGGAGATCCGTTAGAGGTTTTTGTAGCTCGGGATGGGGAAGTCATCTTAAAGAAATATTCGCCAATCCGGGAATTAGGAGAATTTGCTAAAGAATATGCGGATTCACTATTCGAAGCGACTGGGCATATTACTTGTATCTCAGATCGTGATACGATCATCGCTGTGTCGGGAGCATCAAAAAAAGAGTATCTGAATAAAGCTCTAGGATTAGCCATAGAACAAGCCATGGATGAAAGGAAAACTATTCATAGCGGCATTGACGGGGAACAAGCCAAATGTATAAGCTGTCTGAAAAATGAAGATGAGGATAGATGTGAGTATACCAGTGAAGTCATTGCCCCGATTATCTTGCAAGGAGATCCTATAGGCACTGTGATGCTCCTATCCAAAGATCCCACTATGAAAATGGGTGCGTTGGAAATTAAATTAGTGGAGACTGCAGCCGCTTTTTTAGCAAAGCAAATGGAGCAATAAATCTCACTCTCATTAGAATATATATAGATGAATTTCTTAGATTCAAAAACAGCGTCTGACCTCATCAATACGATGAGGTCTTTATTTACGCTCAAATGCTTCGGTTTTTGGTGAAATCCTAAGCAAAAGCAAACTAGAACCCTTTACAGTTACCAATGAGGTCGAGAAAGCGCGCAATACGTTAGTGGAACACAATTTGCGTTTGATCGCCCATCTCGTGAAGAAATATGATGGGACGGGAGAAGACAGTGATGACTTAATTTCCATTGGTACGATTGGGCTAATCAAGAGGATTAATACCTTTGATCTGATGAAGCCTGTCCCTCGTAAGAGTTTACGCCTCTATAGGAAAATTAAGCTAAGAATTTGGATAAATTGCTCGAAGTTAAAACCTAATTAACCCCTAAGCTTATAATATTTTGTTCAAGGTAACCGCTATAAATTACCAGTGTTAAGAATCGAGAGTGGGATAAAATAAGAATGCCATTTGAACATAAACGACTAGTTAATAACACACAATTAAAAGGAGGGCACCCATCATGGCAGGAGAAAGAAACAGTAATACACCAGCAGCTCAAGGAGCTTCACAACAATTGGATCAATTCAAATATGAAGTTGCTAACGAAATGGGTCTTCAACTCGGTGGCGACCGCACAAGTCGTGAAAACGGTTCTGTCGGTGGACAAATGACCAAACGCATGATTCAATTTGCAGAGGAACACCTTAAAGGTGGTAGCAAACTTTAATTAGTAGCGTTAATCAATTAAGCTGCTCATAAGTAAATAAATAATAGAGGGATTTTTATGGCAAATCCCTCTTGAAAATGCCCTTCCACTTTTAAGATTCAAGTGGAAGGGCATTTTCTTGCCTTGGCTAACACACGGTGGGCTCGGCCTGCGGGTCTTACCTCCTCCTATTCCCTCCTTCGTCGGTCATGCGCGGACGCGTCTAGGAACTTAGTCCCTCCGGCCTAAACTGGGTTTGTTCATAGAGGTTCGCCATTTTAGTCGTATCAATGTTCCAAAACTCGCCGTATTTTGTGTTTATCCCTTCTTGACGCGTAGCACCCCGGATCGCCGATTCAAAAGGAGGCACAAAGCGTCCGGACATAGGTACAAAGAAAAGATCATAGTATTCTTGTTGTAAGTCCGCTACCTGTGGATCTTGAGTCTGAATAGCCCATCTGATTGTTTTAAAAGGAACGAAGGCTCACCGAGATCTACAGGAGGCTGGGCGTCTGGAGGTTCAAGCATCAACGTATGAAAGTGTCGTGGCTCTTGCTAATCCTAAAGTAGCAGTCTTGGCCATGATCATGAGGAAAATTACGAACTTCCTCTTCGACTGTATGGCTGGGATTTGGGGTGGGAAGGTGACGGAACCCGAGAATGCCCAAGAACGCTATGCAAAGATCAATGGTTTGTTGGTTAACCTATTTGAGAATACTTTAATGACGTTGGAGTCCGGGGGACAGTTTACGGAGGAACAGATAGAGACACTGGTTAAGATAACCGAAATAGAAATAAAAGGGATTTTAGGATAAGAAGATAACCCAAGACCAAAATCACTGATTTTGAATACACAGAATAAAAAGGGGCCGTAACGAAACTTTAGTTTTCGTTACGGCCCTTAATGTTGCTGTAGTGAATTCTTAATTAACCGATGCAGAATCGTAGACATTTCTTCTGTGCATACTTAAAATAATTTAATTGTAAAGGAGTAAGATTTATGGGTAACAAAAGACTGACCATTATACAAATTAATGACGTACACGGCTACTTGGATTTACATCAGGAAGTTTTTTGGCAGGTAAGAGATGCCGTTTTTCGGAAAACGGGAGGCTATGCCAGACTTGCTACTCTGGTCAATCAGATTCGGGCAGAAAATTCCGATATCCTTTTCTGTGATAATGGCGACACTCTTCACGGTACTTATCCCGTTGTTCAAACTAAGGGGGAAATCTTAGTTCCATTGTTGAATAATTTAGGTTTGGATGCTATGACTATACATTGGGAATTTGCCTACAGCCCCAAAGTATTAAAAGAAAGGGCGGAAAAACTTAACTATCCCATATTGGCAGCCAACATTTATCATCAAGAAAATGGCCAATATTTCTTGCAACCCTACACTGTAAAGGATATCAACGGTTTAAAAATCTGTATCATAGGATTAGCGTCAAATATTGTGGATAAAACAATGCCCGCATCCTATAGTGAAGGATTAACGTTTACCAATGGAAGGGATGAATTACCTAAGCTTGTTGAACACCTGCGCTCAGATGAACACGTAGACCTGATTGTGCTTCTTTCCCATCTTGGGTTCCCGCAGGATGTTAAACTGTTATCCGAGGTTCAAGGGATAAACATTTGCTTAAGCGGTCACACTTATAACCGTCTTTATCAACCGGTGCTACAGGGAAACACAATTATTGTCCAGTCCGGATGTCACGGCTCCTTCCTTACCCGTCTAGCTATTGAAGTTGAAGGACAGAAAATTATAAATTTCCGTCACTGGTTACATGAAGTTACTCCAGAAATTCAACCCGACCCAATGATGGCTGAAATGGTTGAGACAGCACTGGAGCCTTTTAAGGAAGAACTTTCCGAGGTTGTTGGAGAGACATCCAGTCCACTTCATCGTGGTACGTCACTTGAGTCAACGATGGATAATTTTCTTTTGCAAAGCCTTCTTGAAACTACCGGAGCCCAAATTGCGTTTTCCAATGGCTGGCGTTACGGTGCCCCGATTATCCCTGGACGGATAATTTTAAATGATCTCTACAACATTATTCCCATGAATCCTCCATTATCAATTGTTGACCTTTCCGGAGAGGAAATAGTAAAAATGCTGGAGGAAAACCTTGAGCGAACGTTTTCTTCTGATCCATTCCAGCAAATGGGAGGATATGTTAAGCGTTGTCTCGGCCTTACCACCTATATCCGCATTGAAAACCCCAGGGGGCAACGCATTCAGAAGTTGTTCATAGGCCAAGATGAGGTGAAGGAAGGTCAGATCTACAAAGCAACTTTTGTTACAGAACAAGGGGTTCCTCCCATATACGGAACAAACCGTCAAACGATCACTCTTCATAGTATTGATGCCATGCGGATGTATTTAGCACGGCATCGTCCGCTGAGCGTGGAATTGCAAGGGACCTTTGTACCTGTCTAGAGTAAAAACTACAAAGCTTTACCGAGCATAAAGCTTATGATAAGCATACAAAGGACGAATAATGTAATCACAGTATATAAATAATCTTTTTCGAAAAGAAACAACAAGACTGAAGCAGCAACCCGAAATACGGGTGTGGCTATCAAAAGCAGAAGCCCTAAACTAATCATGGCGGAAGGTTTCTATGGAGTAGTGGAAAGAATGGTATTTCTTTATTTTATTTAAAACCATAAAGTATAGTATAATACTATAGAGAGGATCACGGAAGCTACTAACATGGCGGCTAAAGGGCGCAGGGCCCTTGTGCGCAAATGGTTAAGGGAAACATTCAGGCCTAAGCCTACCATGGCTGCAGCTAATAAAAATGAAGAGATATTAGATATATTATTAATAACAACCTTGGGAATCGGGAGGTAAGTTCCGATCAAACTGGTGGCAAGGAAACCAACCAAAAACCAGGGAAAAGGAGCTGTTTTGACCCCGCTTTCTTTGTTTCCCCGGCGGACCCACAGGGAGATAGCAAAACTTAAAGGAATCAGTAGGAAGACTCTACCCAGTTTGGCGAGGATAGCAATGGCAAGGGCATCCGGCCCGGCAGGGGCGGCCGCTGCGACAACATGGGCAATTTCATGTAGGCTGATCCCGCTCCAAATGCCGTAGGCGGTGGGAGTAAGGGGTAAATAAGGCATGAGAAAGGTATAAACGAGGGTGAAAAGGGTACCCATTAAAGCAATGATACCCACGCCAAGGGCAGTGTCTTCATCGTCAGAGCCAACGATAGGAGCAACGGCGGCGATAGCGGCTGCTCCGCACACTCCTGTGCCTACGCCCAGAAGAAAAGAAAGCATTTTTTCGGCTTTGAACAATTTACCCGAAAGTTATACTTTCAACACACTGGTATAAATATAATCTTATAGAAAAGTAGAGAAAGGCGTGGTTTCCGTTAGTTAGTATGGGAGTGCTGGGGGGGTTCGGTTATAACGAGGCTCTTTATTCAGCACTAGAGTATACCTCGTCAACGAATGCCGCGTTGGTTAGCGCCTTAAACTCATGTTAGTGGCGGTAATAGCTATAAAGCTTTACCGAGCATAAAGCTTATGCTAAGCACACAAAGGACGAATAATGTAATCACAGTATATAAATAATCTTTTTCGAAAAGAAACAACAAGACTGAAGCAGCAACCCGAAATACAGGTGTGGCGATTAGAAGCAGAAGTCCTAAACTAATCATGGCGGAAGGTTTAATGTGCATGGTTCCTGACAAGACCGCTCCCAAGGTTATGGGGAATTGATCGACGGGATAACCGGAGCTACCTGTAGCAAAAAACATAATCATTCCGATGATAATAACTGCAGCGGATAAATATACCCCAACGCGCAAGCTAGAACTGATAAATAGTTCAGTATCGAATAAGTCTTTACTAATTTTCCCCTTGCTCATTTCATCACCCAACCTTTCCAGAGCATTTCCAGAGCGATATAAGTCAAAATGGGAATAAAGATGAGACGAAGGGTTTTATTATTCAGACGTTCCATAATTTTAGTTCCTACCCAAGCGCCTAAAAGAACTCCCAGGGCTACCGGTCCGGCAATCAAAGGATTAATATCTCCACGTGAAAAATAAACCCCTGCACTGGCTGCCGCTGTCACTCCAATCATGAAATTGCTAGTGGCCGTGGATACCTTCATAGGCAGCTTCATGAAAACGTCCATGCCCAGTACTTTGAACACACCGCTCCCGATTCCCAACAGTCCTGAAATGACGCCTGCTACATACATGACCCCATAACCGAGGTAAACCCCGGCCACTTTGTACTTAATATTGTTGAAGGGCTTTGTCATAATACTCGCTGCTGAGATGAAGGCGCTTGGCCAATGGATGTTCCTTAACGCCCGTTGGCAATTCAGAGTGCCTCTTTTTGAACATGACACTGGCTGAGTAAAGCAAAAGCAAAGCAAAAATAATGTACAATAGTTTTATACTGATCAGGGCGGCAATAAAGGCTCCGGTTATAGCGCCTAAAGTTGTGGCAGTCTCCAGAAACATTCCAATGCGGATATTGGTTATTTTGTCCCGGACATAGGCAATAGCGGCACCACTTGAGGTGGCAATGACAGAAACGATACTGGCTCCGATGGCTTCATGGATCGGAACGCCCAGAGCTAAGGTTAGGGCAGGAATAATAATGATTCCCCCTCCCAAACCGAGTAAAGCTCCAAGAAAGCCAGCTACGAGGGAAAAAACGAAAATCATTACACTTAAACCTGTATGCAACAGAACTCACTCCCCTTATTATTTTTGTAAAATGAGCTCCACTTGCTTAATGCCATACTGGGAGAGTGTTTGCTGTAAAGCCTCTTTCATACTTTCCAACGTGGCTTGATCCACATCGTTTGCCAGCTTGAGAGTAATGATTCCAGTAGTATCGCGAAATTGAACCAATTCTAAGGTTGTTCCTAGGGGAAATGGATTACTGTAACCTTCTTTAGAAGCTTGGACAAGTAAAGTAATCGCCGTGATGCGGGGTGCTTTGATCGAGGTCCGGTTAATATAGGCTACTTCCACAGGCGAAACTTTACCGTCTTTTAAAAGGTAAAGAAAATACTTTTCTGCAGTCTCTTTGTTTTCCGTCAATTCCGGAGCCAATTCAATCTTCTTTTGCTTAATCTTTTCAAGGGTATCTTTAACAATGTTTGTTTCGTGAAAACCTTCCAGACGGTAAAGCTCTATGCCATTTTCATCGACGAAAAGCGTCGTGGAATTTGTTTTAATCCGGTGATGATTAGCTTCTTCCACTTGAATTTCAACATACACTGTTTCAAAATTCAACTCAGGAAATAATGCGGTTACTTCTCTCAATACTGTTCCCATAGACCTTCCCACTGGACAAGCACTTAGAGTAAAAAGGACGATTTTCTTAGTTAAGGAATTATTCATTGTCTATTTCTCCTATCGTACATCTGCTAAAGGAACTGTAAACCAAAAGGAATGTTCATCTTTTCGGGAAATTAAACCTACCTCCCCACGATGTAGGTCAATAATTTCTTTGACAATAGCCAGTCCGAGGCCCGCTCCTCCGGTCTTGCGGTTACGGGAGGAGTCCAGACGGTAAAAACGCTCAAACACTTGATCCGTTTTGTCGTCAGGAATGGGCTGCCCCAAATTGGTCACTACTACTTTATAAATATGGCCCTCCATTTTTCCCTCGACTTTCACCCAGCCACCCCGGTCATATTTCAGGACATTTTTCAGCAGGTTAGTAACAACCTGTTTGAGCCCCTCTTTATTTCCTAAAATATTGGCAGCTTGAATATTAGCCTCTAATTTTATGTCCCTGTTTCTCATTTCTAGTTCAAAACTCTTAAGCGTTGATTCAAGGACATTCTCCACGGAGATTTTCTGCAGTTCGCCCTGCCCCAGCCTTTTCGATTCCCAAATATTTAACTGATGGAGTTCCTGCACCAAACCGGTCAAATGCAGTGCTTCTTCATGCAATGAACGGTAAAGCTCCGGTTCGCCCTGAATGACGCCGGTACTTAAAGCTTCTAAATATCCTGTAATATTAGTGAGAGGCGTCCTCAGTTCATGGGCTATGTTGCTCACCATTTTTTTCCGGAGTTCCTCAGTTTGCTGTAACTTGGAGGATAAATGATTAAAGTCAGAGATAAGGTGGCCAATTTCATCTTCGGACGGAATTTCCCGGCAAGACTGAAACTCTCCTCTTGCCATCTTTTGAGCTGAAATTCCCAAGCGCTGCAACGGCAAGATCAGCTTTCTTACCAGAAAATAGTAAAGAATACCAGCCACGATGACAGCCAGGATACTCGCTCTTATCAGATAAAACTGCATGGTCCGATCAAGCAAATTGCTCGATGCTCCGCCGGCAACCTGGTACTGCTTGGTAAGCAAACAGGCAAAATCTTTCACGGAAATGCCTGCCAGCCAAATCACAATCGCAATGATCAGTAGATTAATCAAAATTAATTTGGCAAGAATACTTCTTCGCCAAAAAAACCAATTTTTAAAAAGCGACAAAGCGATACCCCATTCCCCTGATCGTTTCAATAATTTCACTGTCACCGTCATATTTAAGCTTTTCCCGCAGTTTACCAATATGCACGTCGACGGTTCTTTCCGTAACAATTTTTTCCTGATTCGGATAAAGTTCTTCTACAATTTGTTCTCTGGTCAAGATCTGGTTGGGGTGTCTCATGAGAAAATACATCAAACGAAATTCATGGTGTGTCACAACAATGGGTTCTCCCTTGTAATGAATTCCCCCCCTTAACGGTTTTAGAGTGAGTCCCCGGTAGGTTATTTTGCTGCAACGCTGAGCGGTCCGCCGCAAAACTGCCTCGACTCTTGTCACCAGTTCCTGGGGGCTGAACGGTTTGGTGACATAATCATCCGCACCCATTCTTAATCCCTGAATACGTTCAAGCTCTTCTACTTTGGCAGTCAGGCTTATTAAGCACTTACGCTAAAGAAATTATTTGAAAAGATCAGGATATAATGCTTTAGTAATTGCCTCTAATCCATCCACAATTCTAGGCCCCGTACGCGTAATTAAGTCATTGTCTAACTCTAGCACGCGTTTATTCTTAACAGCATCCACGTTTTGCCATCCTTTACGAGCTAAAATGTTCGCGACAGCGTCTTTTTGATAATAACCGTAAGTCTCAAAAATAACTTGTGGATTCTTGGTAATAACCTGTTCACTATTGTACATTGCCCAACCTTTAACATCTCGGGCAATGTTGAGGCCACCCGCTTTGGTCACTAATTCATCGAGAAATGTTCCTTCACCAGGTGTGTAAAGGGTTTCAGACACCTCTGTTCATACCTTTAAACGATCAGAGTCCTTAATTGTCTCTACTTTTTTAGCAATGGCTTGTTCTTTTTCCTTCATGCCAGAGACAATCTTATTAGCTTGCTCTGACGTGTTTGTAAGACGTCCGAAGTTTTCAATGGAGTGGTAAGTTGCCTCGAGACTTTGCGGATTAACGACAACGACGGGAATTTTCAGTTCACGGATTGCATCGTTGCTCTTATTGTCATCCTTTCCCATCTTTCCCAAAATAATGAGGTCAGGATTTAACTTCAAAATCTGTTCGGCATTGGGATACAGACTGTCCGCGAAAATATATTCCACATTTTTCTGGATGTCTTTCGGATAATTGTCCCATTTTGTGACGGCGACAACGTTGCCTTCCAGCCCCAGAGCGCAGAGGTTTTCAGTAGCCGAGGGGACCAGCGAAACGATACGTTTCGGTTGAGCGGCGAGGGTCACACTAGCTCCCGAGTCATCTTTGAGGGTTAGGGGATACGTTGTTTGTGTCGTTGACGTCGCGCCAGGCTCCTTGTTTAATTCAGGTATTGTAGGGGTTGTACTTCCACAACCAGTGAGAAGGGAGAGGGAAAGGACTAGAGTAATCAATGAGAGAATCCTTTTTTTTAGCATAGTTATCTTCCTTTCTTTTGCATGTGTTGCTATATGGCGAGATCAAGTTTACCGATAATAATTTTCCACCCAATCCAGTAATTCCTTGACATTATTCACAGTCAAACCAGTGTTCGTCTTGATTCTCTTCACAAGGACTGTCACGATCCCCAATTCTAAGGCTGCTGAGATTTTTGTATCTGTCCCACCGGCAGACCCACTATCTCTCGTTAATAGAATATCTGCTCCATAGAATTTAAATAATGCCTTGTTAATGTCTTTAGAAAATTGCCCTTGCATAGCTACGATATTTCTCGGATGAATACCAATATCTTTACATTTTTGAACTAGGTGGCCTTCAGGAAGAACCCTAACAACTATACGAGCATGACGAGCAAAGGCACTTTGCACGATGCTTTCCAGTTGGTGGCTTCCCGTCGTCACGAAAACCGTTACAGCTCGTCCGCTCTCTTGATACAAGACACCTACGCGTTGTTCTAATTGGAGCAACGCTTCTTCCCAACTAAATACTGGATGAATTAACGAGCTGGCAGGAATTATTGTCACTGGTCTTTCTAACCTAAGATAAGGAATACACCGTTGTTCACACCATTGGTATAATGAGGCAAACTTGACATTGCTGGAAGGAGGGCTGGCATCAAGGATTAATGAAGGCACCTTCAAGCAGGTCTTTTCTGTCCAGGTTTGTAAACGCATAAACTCAAGCTCTCTAATATCAAGACATTTACTAATCTCACGTGCTGCCGCCGTTTCTCCCAAAAGCATGATCATTTTTGTTAACCTCCATAGCCGTTATAACAACAAGTGTAACTCAAATATACAATCCTTGTGTATGGGATATATGACAAATTTGTTTATTACTAATGTGCATGTCTATGGTAAATGTCGGGGGTATGTTGGTGTTCATGAATTATAAATTCGTGTTCATGAACATGAGAGTGGTCGCCATTTTTCGGTATTTCATGATCAGAATGGTCGTGTGTATGGTGTGAGTCGATATGGTTATGGTTATGCCTATGCTCGTGTTTCGTTGTTTCGTGTTTATGTAAATGTTCATGGTCTTCCTTGAGCAAAAAGACTGCCCCAATGATCATGATAGGAAGAGAAGAGAAAAGAAAAACAATGTGCCCTGGTTTTCTCTGAACAAGAGCAAAGATAGTGCTACTCCAACAAAAGGAGCCGTTCCGAACAAAGCACTTGTCCTAGCAGACCCTAGTTCTCTCATGGCTCTAATAAATAGTACGATACTTAGCCCGTAACTGAAATAGCCTAAGACCATTGCCAGAAGAACAAATTTGAACGAAGGTAACGGAAAACCCAAAATAACAGATAAAATTAAGGAGAAAGCACCAGCACTTAATCCCTTAATTGTAACAATCGAGAGAGGGTCTTTGGCCGAAACATTTCGTGTGAAATTGTTGTCTATCCCCCATAGAACACAAGCACCAAGTACTCCAATGGCACCCAATGAAAAACCCCACTGCCCAGATGAATCCCAAGAGAGCAAAATACTTGCCGTTGTAATCAATAGTACTGCCATCCATATACGTTTCCCAACAGCTTCTTTAAAGGCAACGACAGCAATTGCGGTCGTTGCCACACCCTCGAAATTCAGCAAAAGGGAAGCCGTAGAGGCTGGTGTATTTTCCAGGGCAAACATCAGCACAATTGGGGCTGCAATCCCTCCTACACTTACAGCACCCATTATCCAGGGCCAATCATTTCTCGTAAGTCTTGCCTCATCACTGAAACGTTTGTCTAAACTTCGGAAGTATCTCTGTAAGTAAAGCCCTATACCACTGCCAAGATATAGAAATGATGCCATTAGAGTTGGGGAAATTTCACCCAAAAGTAGTTTTGAAAGAGGGGCACTTGCTCCAAATAAGGCAGCAGCAATTATGGCTTTTAGCATTGGGGCAATATTTTTATTCTTCATTTCATTTCCTCTTGTCAAATTTAAGCTGATGTGCCGTTCTTTCCTGGAATGATTCTAAACAAATCTTCCCCTGTTTTCGGCAAAGGGGTAGAGGTTTCAATATGATTAAAGGGATCTCCAATCCAGTGATTATCAGATAATTTTTGCGGCTAACAGGACGTTTCTTGGTAAGCACCTTAATCTCCCCAGAGTAACCCCGCGCTGACATGGAATTGTAAAGTTCTTGGGATTTTACAAAAACTTTCCCTAACAATGCTGTGAAGAGCAGACTCAACGAACGAAAAGAGGCTTTCATAGAGACATAGCCTGAACGTGAAAGCTGAGCACGCCTAATCGTGTAGGCTGTTTCCAAAAAGACAAAGATAAAGCGATAAATGAGTACCATCAGTTCGGTGATAATCACTGGAACCCTCAGTTTATTGAGTACGGTGATGAGTTCCGTCATGGGGGTGGTTAGTGCCAGAAAATAAAGACAATAAACCGCCCCCAGCGATCTAAGAAAGAGATGAAGCGCTGTGATGAAATCTGGGTAACGTATTCCAACAGTAAGACCCTGAATGGTGTGGGCGAGCCAAAATCCCGCAGGATTAGTCGAGACTGAAAACGCAATCGTTAAAACGCCGATCAGCAGAAACGAAAGAGGAACTATCATGAGCTTAACAAAAACTCGGACGGGGATACCTGCTATCATGACAATCCCCACAGTCATGATACCTAAGACGATCAGAGGGGTGATGACCGTGGGTAGCGGTTAGACACACTACCATGGTCATCATTGCGAAAAGAGACTTTTCCACCGGATGAACTGTTTTTAGATTATTGCTATAGGCGTAACTATCTATGTCAATCACGTTTGATCTCTCTTACTGGCGTTGTATTTTCCTTTCGAATACCCAATATAATATAAGACGAAACCACTTCCCAGTGCGGCCTGCAGAGCAAACAAGAACGATTCAACCTCTCCGCTCGGCGGTGTCCACAAGGGTTTAACCCAAGGTTTATAATTGGCATTGAGTGAGCTGATCGCTTGTTCTGCTTGATCATCAGCTCCAGCGAATTTGGCACTGCGCACCATAATAAGTGGCGCGAACGCTAGAACCGCTACAATGACTAGTAATATTCCATTCTTGGCAATTGGTTTCATGCTTTCACCCCCTGTTTTCTGGTGGATAACTCTTTCCCAGTAAATACGCCTAAAAATCCCAACTCTTTTTGACTGTAAGCACTCAGAATATTTATAACTAGAACGGTCAGAATACCTTCGCTAATGGCTAAGGGCAGTTGAGTGAAAGCAAAGATGCCCATGAATTTTAGAGCAGAAGCCATTACGCCGCCTGAAGCCGCTGGAAAAGCCAGCGCCAACTGAAAGGAGGTTGTGATGTAGGTCATTAGATCTCCTAACGTTGCGGATAGAAACACCGCTAGCCACAAGGGAGCCCCTAATTTCTTACATCCCTTATAAATACCATAAGAAACAAACGGTCCCACAATCCCCATGGAAAACGTGTTTGCTCCTAGGGTTGTTATTCCACCATGAGCGAGGAGGAGAGCTTGAAAGATTAAGACAATCATTCCCAAGACGGTCATTGCTGTCGGTCCGAATAGTATGGCCCCTAGACCTACTCCTGTCGGGTGCGAACTACTACCAGTTACTGAGGGAATTTTCAAGGCCGACAAAACAAACGCGAAAGCTCCAGCCATACCGAGTAACATTTTTAAACTTGGATGAAGTGTTACTGTTTTCTTAATGGAACGTACTCCAGCGATAACAAACGGGATCATGGCCAGCCACCAGAAGGCGGCCCAGTTGAAAGGCAAGAATCCTTCCATAATATGCATGCCATAAGCATTATTGGGAAAGACGATATAGATAGCCAGAACGTAGGCTATTAATAAACTGATCCGTTTAATCATACGTCGATTCATAATAATTATCGGCCCCTTTCATTTGAAACGTCAAACCTATCTTTCATAGACTCCGCTCTTACATTTTCTCCTCCTCTCCTAATGAAAAAATAAAGAGACAACCCCACATCACTAATCATAAAGACAGCAATGTATTGGTTGTCTCGGACGGCGCGTTCTCTTCCACTTTCAAGTTCGCATTCGCATTTTTGAAAGCAGATCCCGCTTGAACAAGACTTTTACCCTGCAGGGTAAGTTTCCCTCGGGAAACCAAATATGTACCCATAAAAATATATAAAAGCCCTCCAAAACATGGAGGGCTGAATTAAAAAATTCCTGCCACCCATTCATCGTGGGTAAAGCATATGAACAATCAGGTCTCCTGGCTCAGGTTCCTCGTTTAGTGCCTCCTTCCCAAGTTTCCTCAGTGGATGTGACACAAACTCCCCTTTACAGTGGCGAGACCGCGCCGGATTTAAACCGGCTTCCCTGTTATGATTTCTCGGCTAAGAGTAATCGCTTGCTCATTTATTAATTTGTAAATTAATGTATCACAAAAGCAATACATGGTCAATACTCTATTCCCTCTCGTGCCATAATGCCTTTTTGCATGGGATGTTTGCGGGCAGTTATTTCCGAGACATAATCAGCTAACTCCACTAGCTCTGATGGGGCATCCCTCCCTGTCAGAACAAGTTCCAGTCTTTGTGGCTTGATCTTAACAATCTCAACGACTTCCTCTAGCGGCACGAACCCACAGTTCACAACCGCCATAATCTCGTCCATGATGATCAAATCCCATTCACCGTTCACAACGGCATCAATAATATAGTTCAGACCAACCCGCATTTCTCCTTTTATTCCTTTCATTTCTTCATCCGTCATTCCCCAAGTGAATTTGTCAGTTTCTTTGTATTGAAAGATCTGAAAGCACGGTCCTAAACTGGCGATGACTTTCCTTTCCCCCGTAGTCCATCCTTTTAAAAATTGAACCATGAGTACCTTTAACCCTTGTCCATACGCCCTGATCCCCAACCCTATTGCGGCTGTCGTCTTGCCTTTCCCCGCACCTGTATAAATATGAATCAGACCTTGTTGCATGCTTGTTTCGCTCCTTCTGTTGGCTTAATTCTTCCTTTTCACAATAGAAAAGCCCCTCGACGATGATCGCCAAGAGGCTGTGTATATCCCTGAATACAACACTTATTTATGGAACCCCCCCTATCGCTCGTAGAGTTATTGGTTCATGAACAAAGGCAGGTCTTCTGACTTTGGTTCATCAATGCTTCATGCCTTCCCGGTATGTACCAGTGGCCAATATATGAAACATCTCCCCATTACAGTGGCGGGACCGTGCAGGACTTTTACCTGCTTCCCATTTAAGCTGTACTATTAGTACTTGCACCTTTATTTTTTCAATATTCAATTGCTGTAATGTTATCCCATATTAGCTTAATGTGTCAACCATAAAGAGGTTCCTGAAACAAAGATAGTCTATTTATTAACTGAAAGAAGGAATTAACACTTTTGTGTGGAATGCTATTTATAATAGATATTCATTATGAACAAACGAGACCATGGAGGTCTTGGCTAGACAGTAGTCTGGTCATACTTTCTATTGGTCTTTTTTATTTTACAAAGGCTATCATCTTCAGACTTAATGATAGCTTGACTTGCCCGTCACGATATCATTGGGCCTGACCCTAACTTATAATGAATGTTCCTAAGCAACTCTTATGAGCTTGTTATGGCTAATAAGCATGAACGACGAAGGAGAGAATATTGCCGATCGGTCCCAGGCAGTGGACCGACGAAGGAGGGAACGTTGCCGATCGGTCCACCGGCTGTGGGACCGACGAAGGAGGTAGCGTAGCCGGTCGGTCCTAGCTCGGCATTCATGGCCGATGCAGGAGGTTGTGCTTGCCGGGCGGCGGTCCACTGTGACAGGCAACGCATACCTTAGAGGACTGTGCTGCTGCTAATAATTCATTCAGAATTACGAGCAGCTCTGTCATTTTAGATCCCTGTTGTTTTTGCTGCAGTATTATTCTTCCTGTGATAGAGCATATACAACAGGGTACCTTTGACGCAGTCAGAACCCTACACGTACCAGAAAGTGATGGGCTGTTCTGTCCTAATTCGGAATCTAACCCTTGTAAGGAATACAAGTAACAGGACTGCTACCCTAAATCCGGTTAAAATCAATGTCGTGGTTGGAATAGAGCCTCCTAAAATTTGATTGTTCTAAACAGGAAGACGTACAAGTTTAAAACTGGTTCACCTGCTCTCCCTTTTTTCTCCATAGAATACCATATCTAATGGCAGTTCCACCAGTGGATCATCCGCCTTAGCCTTCGATGATTCCTCGGGGGTTGGGATCTCATCATCGTACGTTAATAATTTATCGTCGGCTATAGAATTTTCTTGTGCGGCATGTGTTACCCGTTCGGCGACACGTGGTGAAGTGGTCTGCTCAAATACTTTGTTTAGAATATCGCTTGGGCTGTCCATTGAACTAAGGAATTCTTTAGTCAATTCCTTAGTTACTTTGCGAATTTCAAAAACTACTTTACCAATTGTCCAAGCTATATCTGGTAAATCCTCAGGCCCAAACAAGATAAGTGCAATAGCCATAACCCCTTATCCTACTTCGAAGCTAAGTCTTTTTCTCTTCTACGAGCCACAAGATAACCCAGCCAGATGCTGATTTCATAGAGGAGATACATGGGTCCCGCCATGAGGAGTTGTGTCACTAGGTCTGGTGTTGGTGAAATAATAACTGAACTGGGAACGATAACATATAAATACTTTCGTTCATTTTGCTTTAGAGCTGGTAACACAAAACTCCAAAGTTGCCACATGAGGACTGGGAGTGCTAGGGCGACTCCAATGAACATGGAAATTTTTATTTTCACTAGCATTGGTTCCATGGGCGTTGTCGTAATGAACCTAATATCTTCCAACAAGGTTACTGGTCTTGCTAAAAATGCGAAGGCTAGATCACTGAAGAACCATCCGATGATGGAACCTAGCATTATGGCATACGCAGAGATTACTAATACTTTGCGTAGGGCAAGTACATGTTCTAGTAACGGCAAATTGTCATCCTTGCGTGGTCGCCTGCGCATCACCCTACACTTCCTTCCCGTACACCTTTAGCAACTCGTAGTGTGTATTACTGCCAAAATCATTCGCCCTAAAACGTAAAGCAACCTGCGCCATTTATTACATCCATCCATTGTTACATTCCTGCAAACCTTTAATTCGACGACTTCCACCGATTGCTAAATTTGGCTAAATTCAAATGATATAACTTCATAGAATGTGTCGAATAGAATTATTTCTTATCCTTTAGAGCCGCATTTGCCTTCACCATCGTTTGAATGGGTTCATACGCCGCAGAATTGGGTAATATAAAACGATCATATAAGAGAGCCTGCAAGGCCTTCTTACCGACGGGATCATTATCCATTTGTAACAACGCTTCCAGTAGAGCCGCTTTGAGATGAGAGTCAATACTTCTATTAACCACGACCGGAGGGCTTCCAACCTCCTGGGACTGTGCAATAATACGTATCTTTGCCGCTAGCGAAGGATCCTTAGCCACAGCATACTGATAAACCAAAGAATCTACTCCAGCTGCCGAAACCACATTGTCCAAAACTGCTTTAATCGAATTATCATGACTGTACGTATAAACAACTCGTTTGAAGAACTCGTTGGGCAGGCTGTTTAAAAGCGTGACCATATACGTTGGCGCAATCGTCCCGGAAAAAGAAATAGGATCCGTAAAGCCAAACACCTGTCCCTTCAAATCTTGAAACGACTGAAACTTACTATTCGAGTTCACAATGATATAGGACTGATAATTCGATTTCCCATTCACTTCGGGGATGGCCAACAACTCAAGGTTCTCTTGTTTACCAATAACATAAGCTCCCGAACAAATAAAGGCCACATCAACCCCCTGGTCACGAACAAGGTCATTAATTTCTTGATAACTCTGTCGCTGTATTAATTGTACTGGTCTACCAATTTTTTTCTGGAGATAATCGGCCAAGAACTGATAATTCTCCAAAGTCTCACGAGGAGACAACACCGATGAAATTCCGACTCGTAGTACATTCTGATTCTCCATGGGCTTTGGCTTGGTAAAAGAATAATCCGTTGGTTTAACACTAACCATGGGTAAACGTTCCGTGCCTTGACAGCCCACAAGCGCAATAACGATAAATAAGACGGTCAGTGCCCAGCTAAAATACTGACCCATTCTTTTTATTCTCCGAAAGTTCATACCTATACCCCCTAAAGCCATTCCCCTATTCTATGCTCTGTATTTCGTTTTTATTCTATCATTCCCTGCACGTTTATGCTTACTTCTTCATTTTTCAAAACATCACGACACTAACTATATTTATTCATTTATGCGTAAAGTCTTAAAAAGTCCCGCCATATTGTAATGTATGGCGGGACTCGTATTAAGCCTTCAGTTCTCCTTCTAAAATCTCAATTATTCGTGCCTTATTCGGCACTTTCCCAACCAGCTTAACCACCCCATTGATGACCAGCGCCGGTGTACTCATCACACCATAAGACATAATCTTTTGCATGTCTTCCACTTT
>Ga0209587_1000002_pt1 | contig 147761 bp, 169 predicted proteins | sample NGEPerD_2_FD_184512 | JGI IMG/M metagenome (GOLD analysis project Ga0209587, IMG submission 184512) | Arctic peat soil microbial communities from the Barrow Environmental Observatory site, Barrow, Alaska, USA - NGEE PermafrostL1-D... | ecosystem: Environmental > Terrestrial > Soil > Wetlands >...
CTTCGATCAATCAGTCGATTTAGTCATTGTTCGGATTTTTCAATGGCTTGGTTTGTTATGACCTTTTTTCTGAAACCAAAATCTAAGAAAGAATCAAACAAACTCTTGACTTTTATTAGCTGGTCTATCTAATAAAATGGCTAATTCTTTGTATTCAAGGATTTCAATCTTTTGGATTTCATGAGAGGTTCGGAACCCGTCAAAGAAATGCAGAAAGGGTATACGCCCCTTGATGGCGGATAAGTGAGCTACCGTTCCTAAGTCCATGGCTTCTTGAACACTACTCGATGCCAAGAGAGCAAACCCAGTTTGGCGGGTGGCCATAACATCCTGATGGTCCCCGAAAATGCTGAGGGCATTGGCAGCCAACGCACGTGCACTCACATGGAATACAGCTGGCAATAACTCTCCTGCTATTTTATACATATTGGGAATCATCAGAAGTAATCCCTGGGATGCGGTATAAGTCGTCGTCAATGCGCCGCCTTGCAAGGAACCGTGAACAGCTCCTGCTGCGCCCCCTTCGGATTGCATTTCAACGACCCGAACAGGCTGACCAAAAATATTTTTCTTCTCCAATGCTGACCACTCGTCGACCAGCTCTGCCATTGTCGAAGATGGGGTGATCGGGTAAATTGCCGCTACCTCGGTAAATGCATATGAAACGTAGGCTGCAGCAGTATTTCCATCCATTGTTTTCATCCTGCGATTTGACTTCAATATTATTCTCCTCTCTTTTACTAATGTCAATTGATTAGTGTACGTTTGGGCACAAGATACATCCAGCTATAAAATAACTCTTCACGAAGCCATGATCTCCTACGATTATGGCTCTCTTTATGCAAAAAGGGATGTTACGGATGGTTATTCAATATGATTTCGGCAACAGCACATCTATCTCCTCCAAGTAAACAACATTTTCGTCAAGTAATAGATAGTATTCAAACTAAGATGGTCCTATTAGCAACATTGAAAAGATCCAAAAATTAAGATAATATGAGCTATAAGAATAGGCTAAATTGGAGGGTGCTAATGACTGAGTTTATTCATTCATATACATTCATTTGGCTTTTGCTCTTAGCATCTATTGTCGCGATGCTAGGGCGATTTATTAAAATACCTTACACGATTGCTCTGGTTTTGACCGGTTTATTTATTGGCTATTTGAACGTCTTACCTGGAGTGCATTTGGAACCTCACACCGTCTTTGCAATTTTTCTACCACCGCTCTTGTTTGAAGCGGGGATTAGCATTCACTTAGAGCCACTTAGAAAAAATTGGAAAATAATTGTCATTCTAGCGGTATTTGGAACGTTATTTTCCACTTTTGTTGTTGGTTATGTTCTTCATATTCTTATTGGTCTTCAATTACTCGTAGCTTTACTGTTTGGGGCGATCATATCCCCAACAGATCCAATTTCTGTACTCTCGATCTTTAAGCGTCTAGGTATTAATGAAAGACTTTCAGTGATTGTGGAGGCTGAAAGTCTTTTTAACGATGGAATCGCCGTAACCTTATTTAGTGTTATTCAAGGTGTCATCATTTCAGGTGTTTTCTCGGTGTCTCAGAGCGAATTAGCCTTTATTCAAACAGTCTTTGGGGGTGCCTTAGTAGGAATTATTATTGGAGTGGCAGCATCGATGGTCACCCGGCAATTCGATGATCATTTATTAGAAATTACATTGACAACGATTGTGGCTTTTGGTTCTTATATGGCAGCAGAGGGGTTTCATGTCTCAGGAGTTATCGCAGTTGTATCAGCTAGTCTAGTTGTCGGAAATTATGGCATGACCCGAGGCATGACTCCTGTATCTCGGTTGGCAGTACTTTCCTTTTGGGAATATGCTGCATTTGTAGCTAATTCCCTGGTGTTCTTACTTGTTGGTCTGGAAATGACTAATATATCCATCACTAATAGCCTTGGCTCTGTTGTGATTGCAGTGCTTGCAGTATTGATTGGGCGGGCAATGTCTACATATGGGTTATCTGCCTTATTAAATAGCTTTGGGCTTTCTCTACCTTGGTCATTTCAGCATGTCTTGGTGTGGAGTGGGCTGCGGGGGGCCTTATCTATGGCGATGGTCTTAGGTATCGAAGCTTCCATGCCGGAGCGTAGCCTCCTGATTCCTTTGACGTTTGGAGTTGTGCTGTTTTCTTTAGTCGGACAGGGATTGACGATTGAACCGCTTATTAATAAATTAGGCTTGAATACTACTACGAATGAGGATATGAGAAATTATAAAAACTTGCTTGGTGAAAGCATGGCCTTACGCTCTGCACTTGCTGAAATAGATCGGCATGTTCAGAAAGGTAATGTTTCCCAGACAGACCGTGACTATGCTGTGATAACGTTACTTAAAAAGCAACAAGAAATAGACAATCAAATTAAGAAACTTCATCTAACAAATGACGTTATTATTAATGCTGAACGAGAAAAAGCGAGCAAAATCGTCTTAACTGCCCTAAGAAACGCCTTGCAGGAGGCTGCCCGTAACGGGGTCATGGACTGGACAGCAGTCGCGAAAATTATTGAGCTTATGGAAACTGACAAAGAATAAGGCTTTTTAGTACCAATATAATTAGCTGTAGCACTTGATTCTTTACGCTCTTTCCCAACGGCAGACAAGTCGGAAGTTTGGAAAAGCAAAACTATACACCATCTAGTTATCTGTTATGGAAAAAATTTACTGGCCCAAGAGTGATTTCCGGCACATAAGTAATAAGGAATAGAGCAACAATCATGGCAATTAGGAATGGCCAAAGTTGTCTGATCACCAAATCCATCCGGGTCCGGGCTACATTTGAGGCAACATAAAGATTGATACCGACCGGAGGAGTCACGAGACCGATTCCTAAATTGGTGATCATTATGATACCAAAATGAACCGGATTGATTCCCAATTGCATAATAATCGGTACAAGTATCGGGGTAAGAATAATTATGGCTGCAGCTGTCTCCATGACCATTCCAACCAATAATAGAAAGACATTGACGATAGCCAAAATAACTAACGGGTTATGGGAAACTCCCAAAAGAAAAACTGCAATATCTTGAGGAATCTTTTCCCTAGTTAGAACCAAGGCAAAAAGAGCCGCACAACCGATAATAATCATGATAATAGCTGTTGTAATTACACTTGAGTTCAGAGTTTGTTCTAATTTTTTCCACGTAAGTTCACGATAGACCCAAGCGCCGACGACATAACCATAGATTACTGCTACAACCGCAGCCTCAGTCGGTGTGAAAATACTTCCGTATATCCCACCAAGAATGATGACTGGCATCAACAAGCCTAAGAATGCATCTTTAAAGGCATACCAAACCTCAGAAAGGGTAGCTGGGTCTTCTTTGCCATACCCACGTTTACGGGAAATAACATAACCAACCATTATCAAACTTATCCCCACAATAAATCCCGGTCCAAACCCACCGAGAAAAAGATCTCCAATAGATACCCCACTGCTAATACCATATAACACAAGGGGTACACTTGGCGGGATGCCGCAATCACCGCCGAAACCGTTCTCGCTGCATCTAACAAATCATCAAAAACTGCTAACATGGTACGTTTACATTCCGGTAACGGAATAAGGCGAAAAATTAATTCCGTAAAGATTCCCAACGTACCTTCCGAACCTACAAATAATTTTGTTAAATCATATCCAGTGACATTCTTTACAGTTTTACCACCTATCTTCAGTATCCGTCCATCTGGCAGCACCATTTTGAAACCCAAGACATAGTCACGAGTAACCCCATATTTGAACCCCCGAGGACCTCCGGCATTCGTCGCCACATTTCCACCTAACGTAGACATATTAAGGGCCTGTGGATCCGGCGGGAAAAAGAATCCTAGAGCTTCTACCTGGCGCTGAAGGTCACCAGTAATCACCCCTGCTTCTACTACAGCGCATAAGTTGGCTGTATCTATTTCAATTATTCGGTCAAAACGATGCATTGCGATCACAATACCACCCCGTACCGGAATTGAAGCACCGCAAATATTGGTCCCACCACCTCTAGGAGTAACAGGTACTCCTGCTTCATTAGCCAATTTCAACACTAGGGCAACTTCATCAATATTTCCTGGTATTACCACGGCCTCAGGCAGTTGATTATTCGGGGTAGGGTCATAGGAATAACAAATAATATCTTCCATATCGGTTAGAACATTTTCTCTCCCAATCGACTTCCGCAAGGAGTCTATAAAATTTCTATCCAGCAATATTACTCCTCCTTATATAATCACTTTAGGTGCTCTAGATAGTAATTTGAATAACAGAAATATTCTTATAAATCAAAATACTATTTCCCCTGATTTTAGGTCCGACCAATTGAGGCTTGGTCCAACCATTTTCAACGGTGATTTAAAACCCGGCCAAAAATTGCCTCCCGAAAGAACAATGGCCAAACTCTTCCAAGTTAGTCGGACTACCATTAGGGAGGCCTTGCGGGCATTAGAACATAATGGGATTATTGAAATCAGAGCTCATGAAGGAAGTTTTATACGTGCGATTGAAGTTCAAACTCTAATCAAAGATATGGCCACTGCCATCATTAAAGCTGAAGACAATATGGTGTATGATATGCTAGATGTTCGACGAGGTATAGAAGCCGAGTGCGCTGCCTTAGCCGCCAGCCGGGCCTCCTCTTTAGACCTTGAAAAAATTCGCAAAAGCCTTGATGACATGGCAAAATCAGAACAAGATGAGGAACTTGGATTAACTGCTGATTTAAACTTTCACTATGCTGTAGCTCAAGCTGCCAACAGTCCTATCCTATTTGACTTGATGAAAATTCTCGTCACTCGTATGAAAGATACAATTAGAACTACAAGGCGCTACCGTTTCGCAAAACCACTACGTTTTACGGAAACTTTTAACGACCATAAAGAAATATATATTGCCATATCCGTCAATGATCCGGAGAGGGCCAGGAAATCCATGACCAAGCTTCTCGTTGAAATAAAGGAAGAGATTGCCCAGATGCAATTGGCCGACTGATCCTAATATGATAGGACCTGTGGTGTTGAATGGAAACAATTACAAAAAGCCACCCTTCGGTGGCGCAACCCTGACGTTTTATAATATGCCATTATTAATAAGGTATTTTATCCAAAAACTGTTGGGCATCCGGCATTGTACCGGTGTGCATATCACGTACAATCCCCTTGGCATCGACAAATATTGACGTTGGAATGCCGCTAACTTGATACATGGTTGATACAGAACCATCGAGGTCCAAAACCGACAAGTAATCGTAATGGTTTTGTGTAAGGAAACTACTTACAGTTGCGGCGTCTTCTTCTTGATCAACTGCAAGCAAAACGAAACCCTGGTCGGCAGCTTGACGTGATATTTCCTCAAGCGCAGGCATTTCCAAGCGACAGGGTGGACACCAAGTAGCCCAGAAGTTAATAATTACTGGTTTACCTTTAAACTGGGAAAGAGATACTTGTTTACCATCAACAGTACTCAATGTGAAATCTGGCGCTGGTTGACCCACTTTCGCAACTTTAGTGGTGTTAGCAGTGAGCACAGTCACAGCTACCAGAGCTACGACCACCACTACGACTATGATCATCGTCCACATGGGATTGTATTTTTGCTCAGGCTTTGGCTTTGTAAGCTTATTTTTTTTCTTCACCATTTCATTCCCTCCCTTCCTACTTCGAAAACAGTCCGATCAGCCAGCCAAATTTATTCATAAAAAGCATAACTCCAGCAGCGATCATAATTAAACCGCTTAGCTTCGAAATTATTTGACCCGTTCTATTGAAGCGACTCAGTTTACCCTTTAATACATCGGCAAGGGCTGCAACCAGTAATAACGGTATTGCTATACCAAAAGAATAAAATAGCAAAAGTACAATACCTTGACTAATCGTTTGACGTGTGCCAGCATAAACTAAAATTGCCCCGAGTACTGGTCCGATACAAGGTGTCCAGCCGAAAGCAAAGGCTAAGCCCATAAGGTATGAACCGCCTAGTTTGGTGCCTTTACCATTTAACTCTAGCCTGGCTTCTCGGTTAAGCAAGTTTAACTGTAACAAACCGGACACGTGCAGGCCCATAACTACCATAAATATGCCGCCTAATTTACGTAGTAAGGATAAATTGCTATGTATTAGGCTACCCAAGAAACTTGCCGTCGCGCCTAGGATAATAAATACTGTGGTAAATCCCAGCACAAAACCCAAACTACGAGTCAGTAACTGTAACCGAGACTGTTCTGCCTTACCCCCGCCCAGAACAGATAGGTACACAGGTATCAAGGGGAAAATACAAGGAGAAAGAAAAGATGCTATCCCTGCAGTAAACGCCACCCATAGAGAAATATTTATCATACCAACCCTCCCAAGACGCGGGCCATTTGAGTTCACATAAAATTACTTTTAAATACCTACCCCCCTATGGTAAGGGAAATATGCTCTATATTACTAGCTTGAACCTGTCCTTGTCAAGACCCTATGTTCCGCAGTCAAAGCAAGGGGATCGCCAAATAATTCCCCTACGGGAAATTAAACTGTACTCTACCTCATATTGATAATCTTATGAAGTTGTATTCCCAGTCTTAATCCACGCTCTGGAAAACGGTTAATAATTTCATATCCCTTTTGTGCAGACTCCTGCCGACCACTTTCTACCTGAAGGTAAATTCTTCCTTCAGGCATATCCTGTTCAGTTATACAATCAATTGAGAATTCATCATCCACCACATACTTCAGTTCATCAGCCGAACAACATAAGGCAAACCCACTACCAGGTTTGGGGGATGCAGTAATCCAATCAATCCCCCACTTAGCCGGTATTGGGTTTGTTCCATTTGTTTCTATCGCAACATATTTACCTAACGCATGTAATTCTCGTACGAGTGGTCCGAGATCGTAAAGTGTCGGTTCCCCGCCGGTGATTACAACATGCTGGTGAGGAATTAGGTTTTCATCTACAATTTTTCTAGCGCTCATCCATTGTGCTTCTGATAAATCAAAGGAGATTTTAGTATCACACCAACTACAACGCAAGTTACAGCCAGCAACTCGAATAAAGGTCGTTCCCTTTCCCATATGAAACCCTTCACCTTGAATACTCGTAAATATCTCAATGATGGGATACAGCACTTCATTCATGACCTATCTCCACGTAGGAGTCAGAAGTTTCCCATAATTTAATAGTTTCAACTTTAACTCCTCTTGATTGCAATTTATCCGTCAAAACCCTAAATATATGAGCGGCTATATTCTCCGCTGTTGTCCTAAACGGAAATACTTCATTTAAAACTTTATGATCTATTTTATCGATAACTTCAGCCTTTACAACAGTTTTTAGTTCAGAAAAATCAATGACCATGCCCTCCTCGGAACCTTCGTTAATAAGCAGCCCCTTATCACGAACAACCGTCACTTCTAATCTGTAGGTATGCCCATGCATGGTAGAGCACTTCCCCTTATGGTTTGGTAAAAAGTGAGCGGAATCAAACGTAAAACTCTTTGTTAGTCTCATTACCATCCCTGTCATTGAATAGCCTCTTTTCTTTCTAGATATTTTTTAAGTCCGGCACTTCGAAGCTTACAAGCTGGACAATCGCCACAACCATCCCCAATAATACCGTTATAACACGTTAAAGTATTTTGTAGTATGTACTCCAATCTGCCTAATTGATCTGCCAATTCCCAGGTGTCGGCCTTATCGATCCACATCAACGGAGTATTAATGACAAAAGTATAGTCCATAGCTAGATCTAATGTTACATTCAACGATTTTATGAAGACATCGCGGCAATCTGGGTAGCCGCTAAAGTCAGTCTCACAAACACCAGTAACAATATGATTAATCCCTTTTTGTTTCGCAACAACAGCCGCAAATGAAAGGAATAGTAAGTTACGACCATCAACGAAGGTATTGGGCGGTTGCCCACTTCCACCTGCTTGTATTTCAATATCATTTCTTGTTAGGGCATTAGGAGCCAACTGGTTAAGCAGACTCATATCTACAACCGAATGAGGTATATCCAACTCCTTGGCAATCTTGATCGCACAATCTATTTCCGCTTTATGCCTTTGGTTATAGTTAAAGGTGATTGCTTCTACTCTGTCAAAGTTTTTCATTGCCCAAAAAAGGCATGTCGTGCTATCTTGTCCACCACTGAAAACAACCAATGCTGATTGATTCATTCTATTCCACTCCGTTCTCATTAAATGTGCCCTTTCCCTTGTTTATTTCTACTCAGGGCTTCCCATAATTTCTCAGGATCCAATCTTTAATATACCATAAATCAAAACGTATAATCTAGTTACCGATTTTCCTATGCATTTGATCAAGCGCGTATGGGAGCAATCCGGCCATTGCACGGCCCAATAGAAAGCGCAACCCCATCAGTTGCTACAGATTTTGGACGAATGCTTGGGGAATAAATACAATAGCAACAAAGAGGAGACAAACCAGAAGGTTCTTACGGGCCACGTACGAAACTATGATTCAGCCAACAGTTACTCATTTTCCTACGATATATTTTAGCACGGAGATCTATGTTTTGACAGGACAAGTTGAGCTATCCTGCGTTCAATTCTGATGAAGTTTATCCAAAATGAGAAATCCCGTCACGATAATGGCCATTTTTACGTCAAAAAAGTGGTTACCTACTGATCTTGGCAACCACAAACTTCAGATAAAAGAGGTACCTCCCCTTTAAAATAGGCCCAACTAGAACTTGAGCATTATCGATAAGGAAATACTAACCTACGCGACGAGCACCAATATATCGACTTGCATAATAGTCACTACCAAGACTCGAAATACCTACGCCAATATTGGAAGCATCTACAAAACTTCCACCACCGATATAAATGCCGACATGGGATGCTCCCCGAGTATATGTTGAAAAGAATACTAAGTCACCTGGTTGCAATTGAGCTTTCGCTACAGATGACCCCACTCTATACTGCTCAGCAGCAGTTCTTGGCAAAGAAATGCCTGATCCCTTAAATACGTATTGAGTAAAACCCGAACAATCAAACCCACTGCGACTGGTTCCACCATAGACGTATCGAACGCCTAGTAGGCTTAGGGCATGATCCACAAGCTCTGAACTATATGATCGAGAAACCTGTTTTGCTGATTGAACAGGTTTCTCGACCGGAACCGGAATACTCTGAAACGAGACAGTCGAGCCGTTCTCTCCTTGAATAATATTTTCAGAAACAACCCCTGTTCCACCAAACACATAAATATTTTTTGCATTTGTAAGGATTTTTTGATAATAATCGTTGTTATTACTTGCTGAAGAGCTGTTTGCAAAAATAATTGGTGCGTTAATTTTAGCCGCATAAGCCACTCCAGTTAATGCATCCGCGAACCCCTCACCAGTTGTTATTGAAATATTACTTAAATCTAAAATACTCTCAAATTTCCTGCTAATGGCTATATTTCGTTCATATTTGTTTGCTCCAATGATTCTTTCAGGATTAGGGAATTGATTACTAACACTATCACCAATAATGCTTGAATCACCTATTACATAAGTTTTATTAACATTAAGGGATGCTATATAATTTTTTACGGTATCTGATGTAGAATTTTTTGCTACTAATATAATGGGGATTTGTTTAGCACTTGCAATTGGAGCAATTGATAATGCATCTGAATAATCTTCTCCTGTAGTAACGATTAATTCTGTAGGTGAACTTAATTGTTGGGCAATCCTAATGGATGTTTCATACCTGTCTAGTCCCGCAATACGAGTCGGTGTATCCATTCCCATTGATAGTAATTCAGCGTCGATCGAAGCAGGAATGACTCCTGTGCCACCTATGATAAATACCTTCTTAACTTGCAAATCTTTAAGGATTTGTTTAGTTACACTTGGTAAATTATTGCCACTAGTTAATAATATTGGAGCATTATATTTTTTAGCAAGAGGCGCTGCACTGAGTGCGTCTGGGTAATTTTCTCCATAAGCTAAAATAGCGTAATCCGATTGTTTCCAACCATATCGAGCTATAGATACCGAAGTCTCGTATTTACTTTCCCCTGATAGTCTTATTGTAGATGAAGCATAAGCGTTTGAAGTGAAGGATAACATAAATATAAATAAAAACATTAAAATAAAAATAGGTATCAATCTTTTTTTAATCAATATCAATTCCCTCACTTTCTTTGTTTACTCTATAATACGTCCACATTTACCGAATGGACACTTTACTCCTAATTCTCCATAGAATCTCTTTTACCTCCCTAGCTCGATAATATTATACAAATAAAATTTACTCCATAGCTTTTGAACTTTCAAACGAAAATATAGCTTGATCTGATCACTCCTGTGCTTAATGCTTTTAGGATATCAATTGCTTTTGTTATCTCTTTAACCGAGTATGCAAAAACACCAATCACCAAAAGGTGACTGGTGTTTGGCGCTGTAGTTCTTTTCTACAAAGTATCATAGTCACTCCCGCGTTTCCGCCAGGAGAATCTCTCTCAGTCGACATGCATATTGCTCCCCTGCAGCATCATCAGAAACAATCTCAATGTCTCCTGGATCGGAAACTCCAAGGCCCAATTCAACTGCTCGGGATATTTGCTTTTGTTGAAAAATTTTCGTCCCCATAATGTCTTTACTACTTCCAAGATCTTTTAGAACAGCTAATCCTACAGCATCTAGCGCTACCCTATCTCTCGAAATAAGCATTACGTTAGCCTTGTTTCTTACTCCCTTATCAGGTCCTCCATCTACAAAAACATCGACACCATCCATAAGAACAAAATCAGGCTTATAGGCCAAGTTAATTTCGGCAATCATCTTGCCCATCTCGGGTGAACTATGAAGTTCTTTCATATATGTATAGTCCCTGCGAGGTACAAGTCCAACCGCAAGCTTTAAAGATAGGCTAAAGATACCACCGCGGCTATGGGTCTTTAGCGTGCAGGTCGCAACATTTACGTCGGCATCAATTACTGGTTTAGGTACAAGGAACCCCTCCTTCCAATGGAGATCTTCTCGTTTAAATTGTACAAATTCCTCCGGAAGTAATTGACCATAGTTAATTACCGAGACCCCAAGGTTTTTGCAGAGATCAATAACGCCCTTTTCCTTAAGAACATCTTCGGTTAAAGGCGGACCACTTCTCTCGCCTACGGTAAGAGTAGCTGGAGTTGTGGTTTTTAATTCGATAAGAAGCTGTTCTAGGGTATCATTATGGGTTGAGCCGGGCGCAGGGTCTGAAGTGTTGAAGTTGGGTTTTAACAGCACCTTTTTCCCCGCATACGAAAGTGGTCCAAACAGAGCCAAACATCTTTTGACACCTTCCTTCCTGCTATCTGTCGCTACTAGGTAAACCTTGGATTTTGGTAATATTTTCATGTTAACGCCCCCTCATATATCCATTTTACTCCAATAAACTTATTAAGCATAATAGCAAGATTAATTTCCTTGTCTCATCAGAGTTATATATAATAGACTATACCATATATTTAATACATTAAATCTAGTTGTCGTTATAGTCTATGCATCCCTGCCCAACCAAGCCGTGGAACCTTCCCCCTAATACAATAATGAGGAGAATAATATGTTACGCACAATACTTTGGTTCATTTACTTTGGTATACACCTCATTGCCATTCAGCCGAGTCTCTTTAGAGTTAACCGATTAGCAGCACAGGGAAGAACTACCGAACATGACCTGCTCACAGACCAAACTGCCAAGAAATGGGCACGTTCTCTCGTTAAGCTTGCTGGAGTTACTGTGGTGACCACTGGGGCGGAGAAGATCCCCCTCGAAGGCTCAGTTCTCTTTGTTAGTAATCACCAGGGGAATTTCGATATCCCTATCCTACTCGGGTATATTGACAAGCCAAAGGCATTCATCGCAAAAATCGAGTTACTAAAGTTACCCCTGATTCGAACTTGGATGATTCATTTGAAATGCGTTTTTATGGACCGTTCAGATATCCGGCAATCTCTAAAAGTAATTAACCAAGCAGCGAATCATCTTAAAGAAGGTTATTCTATGGTCATTTTTCCAGAAGGCACTCGGAGCAAAAATAAGGCTCTAGGAGAATTCAAACCTGGGAGCTTAAAGCTAGCATTGAAAGCTGGGGTTCCCATTGTTCCGGTTGCGATTGAAGGTTCTTATAAGATCATGGAACAAAACTGCTATATGATTAAGCCAGCCCATGTAACGATCACTATCTTCGACCCCATCCATACCGCCCGACTAACTAAGGAACAAGCAAAGGATTTACCTGAAAGAGTTAGGAAGATTATCGAACAAGGATTATCACCAGTTTAACTTCTTTAAAATTCACACGGACTCTTCCTCTTCCACTAACGCGGCGATTGTTATTAAGCCAATGATAGCAATGAGATCGAGCGCAAGACTAAGAGTAGGTAAAATTCTCATTCGCCTGCTCTCTCCAACGTATCGTCATATAACTGTACCGAATAGACCTGCTTCTGCTCTAACAATCGCCTAAATCAATTATTACTGGAATATTATTTTAGTGGAAGAGTGAGAAAATGCGCCCTGAAAACCAAACGATAAAAGATCTCCCCGAAGTCCATCACCTTACAACCCCTGAAAGTGCAAAACCCATTCAACCTCGCCCGATAAAAGCCGTTAAATGGTAATGAAATATTCAATAGTTATTAACTAAATATCCCCTTCGGGAGGAACTATACAAATAAAGGAAAATAAATCTTCGCCCTTATTTGTAAACTGATGGATTTTTTCCCCCGGGATATAAGCAAAGGAGCCTGCTTCAACTTGGTGGTCTGTACCATCTAAGTGTATCGAACCCGTCCCCCCGACAATGTATACAATATGAGGCCATTCATGATTGTGTCTCAATGAACAAGAATTATCTCCTGGGCTAAGCTCAAATAAACGCATAACATGATCTTTCCAGCCTTGTTCTGGTGAAATTAAGACTTTCTTTAACACCTTACTGGTTTCTAAATCACCATATTTTTTACCTTCTAGATTTTTAACATTTGAAACAATCATACAGTAACCTCCAATTTAATAACTTTCAAATTTTACACTTTAGATGTTTGTTAAATCGAATACCTTGTTCTAATATACATTCAACATCTTCCCTCCACTTCCTCCCGAGCTTGCTGTCTAGAAGTAAATAATTAAATCTGGTCAACCGACCCGACACATCCACGCCTTCCAGTGCCTTTAAATCCGGTAGAGTCTCTTTCCAACCCATCGCGTCTTTCTCACCTCGACTATTTCATTGTTTCTTGTAATAACAAGCGGAGCCATGAATGGCGGAGCGTAATGCCCCCGCTTGTCAAGACACGATTTTGAAAATCTTAAGATAAACTCCTTTCTTCACAATCGGTCTTGTTTTCTAAACCTAACGAAGTGCATTAACCTCCTTTTCCTTCTCTGGGGGGCATGGAAAACCAAATGGGCATATGTTATACTGCCTGACTAGGTGTCCCGTCAGGTGAAATTATGCTCTCTGCCGCTCCTGTATCGATCACCATATTTTCAATTACTTTCGTACTTCCACGAAAAGATATCCGAATCGAGGAAAATAAAAGTCCATCTCGAAACTCAATCTTCATCAGATCACACCACGAAAACCAAATATTTGCTTGATCGGAACTTCAATTTTCTCTTTTCCTGTGTGATAAACAAGGATTTCATCCTTTGATCTGACTAATTCGCGAGTCGCTTCCTTCTCATCATCGAAGGCCTGAATTACAGCCATGTCATCGATGTATCTGACATTATTTTCAATATGTGAATCCATAATTTGAATTTTCACAAACCGCTCAGGATATATCTTCCTTACTTCATCCCATTTCATCAGGCGCACCACCTTTATTGTTTCTATATAATTCCATTATACCATTACATAGGCGCAAAATTAAATAACCAAAGACTATTCTAGAATTTATAGCGCACGGATGCGCGTCATCCTGCACCGATTTCGTGTAACGTCCTACGTATTACCGATGTTGCCGGCCCGCAGGGATTTGCGCGGCATTTGCTTCTTTAGATTTTACCTCAAACTGCAAATGGCGTGACAAAGGCAATGTCGGTAATACGCTGTTACCTATTCCAAGTGATAATCTTGCCATCATAAACGACACCTTTTTTACCGATGATGTTCTTGCTAAAGATGCTCAGGAGAACAACGTTCGTCTTAGCCATCTTAGCCTCACAAACATTCCTAAGATAGCAAGAACACCCACAGTGAAAAAAAGTGCCATCGTAACTGTATCCGTAATAATATCGAAGTGATTTAGGATCATAACAACCATACTGAGAAGATAATAGCTTAAAACATCAATCATGGCCCCACCCTCCATACCAGTTAGCATCTTTCAATCAACTTTTCAGAAATATCCAACCCCGATATGCGAATGACAGATAACGTCCCGAGGGTTTGCGACGTCGGGTTACTACATTCATATTTTCTCCGATGTTGCAAACCCTCGGTTATCTGCTGTAGTCCGTCTCCAAAGGCTAATACCCAAAGTAATATAATAATAATGCTTTTATTCTCCTACCATTATTTTATAGCAACAAAAATCAATCCTAAAAAAACACTTGATATACCGATAATTTTTAAAGTATCGACCTTTTCCTTTAAAATTAGAACACCAAATATTGCACCTATCGGGATACTGATTTGGCGAAAAGCAATAATATAACTAACATTTTTTGCAAACATCATGGAAAATAGGACTAATAAATATGTAAAATACACCCCGATTCCTGTAAGGACGTATTTCTTTTTTGAACACTTAATATCATTGTAAAGGTTTAGCCGTTCTTTCTTACTAAATGTAATTTGAACAGCTAACCAGAATGATGTGGAGAAACCCTCAAAAAACATGTAAATTAAAGGTGCCGTAAATTGAAAAGAGTAATCACTTAATTTTAATATTTTTAAAGCCTTTTCATCTATAATTGAGTAACCCGTTATTCCTATTGCTGCCATAAAAGAAAATAATAATAAAAGATTATTGTTTGTACTCCAAATAGAATTAATGTCTATTTCTTTTAGTGATTGCCCAAATATTCCGAGAAGGATTAAGACAGCTCCTAATATATATGTACTACTAATCTCGTTTACCCGACCTGTGCTAATCATGAATAATATAATTATAAGCACCGGTAATGAACGCACAACAGGATAGACAAAAGACATTTCACCCTTTTGATAAGCATAAGCAAGTGAAGAGTAATAGATAGCTTGGAAAAATCCTGTAATAAAGACTAATACCCAAACGTTATGAGGTATATATGTTAGTTTATTATAAAATAAAAATAAAATAGGACTGAATACTAACAATCCTGCCACATTACTTAAAAAGAAATAACTTATAGATGACTTGTCCTTTTTAGCAAATAGATTCCAGCTAGCGTGAGTAACCGCAGATAAAACAATCAATAATATACTAATTAATGGCAAAACTACCCTCCTATAATAATTAAATGACCACACTTACACCGTACTGAAGTCATTTGAAACTCTGAGTTCTGTATTTTTTTTACACAGATACCATACAATTGGTGAATTGCTCAAGGCACATTATAAACAACAAAACTTTATACGATGTTAATCTCTTGAGACGTTATACTCGAAATACCTGTAATGACTTTTTTATATGTCTAATGTATTGACTTTGGCACCTAACCTTGCCATGTTTAATCAATCGTTTGAGCCCTTGTTTGTTCAAAGAGGACATGTTTGAGGGGTGCAACTTAAAGATCCTTACTCTACAGCGCTCGCCACTTCATCCTCACTATCTACACCCACTTCAAGGTTCGGCATATCCTCTAATGAACGCAAGCCGAAATGAAGAAGGAACTGTTCTGTTGTAGCGTAAAGGATGGGGCGCCCCGGGCTGTCCTTCCTTCCTACGTCTTTCACTAATCCTTTTTCTACTAACGTAGTCAAAGCCCGATCGGATTGAACTCCTCTGATAAAATCCACTTCTCCACGGGTCACAGGCTGTTTATAAGCAATGATAGAAAGCACTTCAAGCGCCGCATTAGAGAGGGCATGCGTTGGTTGTTTATAGAGAATTTCGACATAGCGGGCGACTTCTGGTTTGGTGCCTAATATGTATCCGCCATTGATTTCCAGGAGTTTCAAGCCGCAGGAATCCGCTACATACCGGTTTCGCAGCTCATGAAGCAGTTCTTCGATCTTCAATAGGTTCAACTCAAGAATCTCCCCGAGTAGTTCAACCGTTAGCGGATTTTTGGCTACAAATAAAAGGGCTTCTAACGCCGCCGTTTCCGGTTCCCGAAACAGCATTTTATCTACTCCTCTTCTGTGAATTCCCATGCTTTCTGCGTAGGAAATATCATAATATCGCTCAACACTGTCAGTTGTTCAGCGCGGACTTTTCCGGATTGCAAAAGTTCTAACAACACCAGAAAAGAGACAATCATCTCCATGCGCGATCCAAGCCTCATAAGCTGGAAAAAGCGCATCCCTTTCGGATGGAGAATAACCCTGCGTAATACATCGGCAAGCATCACATCAATTGCGATCTCATCCGGTGCAACATGCTGGATCTCCTCTCCTTTTTCGGCACGCTCGATCACTCGACAAAACGCTTGCCAAAGGTCCTCGAAAGCAACGCCCTTAAGTGGATCCTCCGGTTTTACATCCGCCAGCAGTCCCTCAACGTCAACCTCACGGCAATAAGCCCGTCCTGAAGAGGTTTCTAAAGCCTCCAAGACTTGTGCCGCCTGCTTGAACGTTCGATACGCAAGTAAGCGTTCCACCAGTTCCTGCCTCAAGTCTTCCTCTCCTACCGAGTCTTGTTCATTTTTCGGAGGTTTTGGCAGAAGCTCTCTCGATTTAATATAAAGCAATTGAGCCGCAAGAACTAGGAATTCTGTAGTGACTTCCATATCCATGGGCCCCATGCGTCGTATAGCTTCCACAAACTGATCGGCGATCTGTGCAATCGGGATGTCATAAATATCGACTTTTTCTTGTTGAATAAGGGTTAACAGCAAATCGAGTGGGCCCTTATATGCAGGAAGTTCAACTTGGGGTATCGTTTTCTCGCTTTCGCTTTCCATTTACAGCCCCATGACGCAGCGAACTTCTTTCATTGTCTCCGAGGCAGTTCTTCGAGCACGTTCGGCACCTTCTTCGAGGACCTTCTCCACGCGTCCTGGCTCTTCCCAATAATCTCGTCGTTCCCTAAACGGACTTAATAACTTCTCCAAGTTCTCCGCCAGGTGGCGTTTACAAGCGACACAACCCACTTTTCCTGCGCGGCAATTCACTTCCACTTCTGCAGCTTCCGGAGTGTAGATCTGATGGAACTTAAAAACAATGCAGACTTCAGGATGACCGGGGTCATCTTTCCGGAGCCGAGCTGGGTCAGTAATCATTTGTTGGACCCTTGTTTTGATCTCTTCGGTAGAAGCTGTGAGGGATATGGCGTTATTGTAACTTTTACTCATTTTCCGCCCGTCAACGCCTGATAAGAGAGGCACTTTCCCGACAAGATCTTTTGGTTCAGGAAATACCGTTCCGTAAAGATAATTAAAACGACGGGCGACCTCCCGACAAAGCTCAATATGGGGAACCTGATCTTCACCGACTGGCACCACATTTGCCTTATAAACCAGAATATCGGCGGCTTGTAAGAGGGGGTACCCTAAGAATCCATAAGTGCCTAAGTCTTTTCCCTGTTGACTTAGTTGTTGGATTTGATCTTTGTACGTAGGAACACGTTCTAGCCAAGACAAGGGCGTAAACATGGAAAAGAGCAAATGGAGTTCCGAGTGCTCTCTGACCGCAGATTGAATAAAGACAGCGCTTTTCTCAGGATTGATTCCCACACTAAGCCAATCTAAAGCGATTTCTCGTCGTAGACGGGGAAAGTCTAATCTGTCTTCATACCCTGTCGTCAACGCATGTAGATCCACGATGGAAAAATAGCACTCATAGTCCTCTTGTAAGGCAACCCAGTTCTGAATTACACTCAAGTGCCCAATATGTAGTGCCCCAGTAGGACGCATCCCGCTTAATATTCTACCTTTCATACTAACACTCCATTTCGTCCCTTCTATGCGGCACAAACGTGAATGAAACGCAGTTTGTGCTTCTGAGGGGCTTTGAATTTCTTAAATCAATATAGAATGTATATTCTTTTTTAGCTCAATCCATTTTGTTATATTAATCTCCGCGCAACAAGAACGCACAATCATAATATCTAGATTATTCACCCTAAAAACGGAGTTAATATCAGGGTTATGATTGCCTGATAGGCCGAAGCTATACCATATACTGCAGGAAAAAGAACTTTTCCTAGAATATCCGTAAAAAGAAGAATTATTAATATAAACATCCCATACTGCTCTAGCAGATGCAACTGAGGAGCAAAACGATGAGGTAATAGCCCGCTGAGAACGGCAAACCCGTCTAGTGGAGGGATCGGCAAAAGATTGAAAAGCCCTAAGCCCAGATTCATGAGCACTGTGGATTGAAAGATAAGCGAGATATAGCTACTCCACGTTAATCCTTGGATCCAATGCATAGTCAGAAACCAGAGAAACATCACCACGAATGCCATGAGTAAATTCATAATCGGACCAGCCACAGCAACCATCATTTGCCCTCGCCTTTTATCTCCTTTGTAGTATTGTGGATTGGTCATCACTGGTTTAGCCCAACCAAATCGGTATAAGAGGGCCATGAGCGTTCCAAAAAGATCCAAATGTGCAATAGGATTCAAAGTTAAGCGCCCTTGACTGCGCGGGGTTGGGTCTCCTAAGCGGTCGGCAACCAAGGCGTGAGCATACTCGTGAAAGGCAAATCCAATTAGCAAAGCCGGAATATTCGCGATTATGGACGGTAAATCAAAACCAAACAAGTCCCTTCCTCCTTCTAGCGACGCAGGGTATTAACCCATTGTCGAACGATGCCCTTCTCTTCTTCTGATGTACATATTCGGCCTTCGAGCCAAGCCATGCGCACTCGATCAAGAATTTCTCCTATTTCTGGCCCTTCTTTAATACCCATCTGCAGAAGTGACTTTCCATCGAGGGACATGTTAATTCTTTGACTGGCTTCTAGACATTCCATGATTGGCTTCTTAAATCGATCATCCCGAGCTAGAACCATAACGACTCCCTTGGGGACTTTATTTAGCAAGCGGTCCAGCTCACTAAGCGTCAATTGTTCCTTTAAAGCCTCGCGCATACGCACAAGGGTCATGGTGTCATCCCTGAGGGATTTGTTCAAACAGACTCGGCAGAGTAATTTTTCAATAGTAAGCGAATCCATTTTAGAGATAGAAATTAACCAACGCCTATTCAATGACCACTCAACACTATCCACTACTTCTTCTAAGTTAAACTCCCATTCGTAATCTTCACCAAACCACGCCTTAAACAAGCCACTACTGATCAAGGCTCTGCCCATAGCCAAATAGTTTTTTTCTTTGAAAATGAGCAGGATTTCTTCTGTAAAACGTTCAATGCTCAGCTTAGCAAGGACTCCCGATTCTATCGCCGTATGTAAAGCCTCATGAGTCTCTTTACCTAATTCAAATCGATAACGTTCTGAAAAGCGTATTGCTCTTAGCATCCGAGTAGGGTCATCAATAAAGCTAATATTATGTAGAAAACGAATTTCTCCTTGATGTAAATCCCGCTTCCCGCCATAATAATCCACGAGCTCCCCAAAATGCTCGGCATTCAAGCAGATTGCCATGGAATTGATGGTAAAGTCGCGTCGAAACAGGTCATCGCGCAGACAGGATTCCTCAACTTGAGGAAGTGCTCCGGGGAAAGAATAATATTCCCACCGTGTACTAGCGACGTCAAGATGACTCCCATCGGGAAAAACAATCTGGGCTGTTCCAAACTTAATGTGCTGGGTGAGTTTCCCGTCCGGCATGTGTTTCATCAAAGCGTTTGCAAATTGACCGCCACTCCCTTCGACGACAAAATCCAAATCTTGAGTGGGAACCAACAGGAGCAAATCCCTGACAAACCCTCCTACAAGATAAACGGAACACCCTTCTTCCTCTGCGGTGTCTCGCACTACTTCAAGAATCTTCCGTATGTCTGCTGGTAAGCGTTCTATTAAATCCAAAATATCCTGACGTATTGCGACACTGCGTTCACGAACAAGTTGCGTTTCCATTGGGACCGAACCTCCATGAACAAGACGCAAAACATCTGACCTGGAAACGATTCCAACGACATTTCCTTCTTCAACCACCGGGAGACGCCCAATATCGTACTGGACCATCATACGCTGGGCTTCTTCCCAAGGTGCCTCTACATCCACCGTAGTCACCTTTGTCGTCATAAAGCCCTTCACTGGTGCGTGTCTCAGACCGTGTTTCATCGCCTTATCGACATCACGACGGGAAATAATTCCCACCAAACGCTTGTCCAGAGTGACAGGTACTCCGGTATGCCCATAACGCAATAAAATTTGTTCAACCTCACTCAGCAGCGTCTCCGGAGGCACCGTCTTCACCGGATAGCTCATCATATCGCGCACAAGGAGAGGGCGTATAGCGCGACTTTGGAGTCCAATACGTAGTTGCTCCAATATTACCGAGATTTCAGCGTCTTTAATAGTGGCAGAAGCAGCCCTCGCATGGCCCGCCCCACCAAATAACTGAACCACACCATCGACAGGTAAACCTCTGCCTCTTGACCTGCCCACGACGTATACCCGATTCTCCATTTTAACCAATAGAAACCAAGTATCAGCGCTTTCAAGTTCTCCAACTTGATGTGCTAATAAAGCAAGCCCTCCGACATAGTCTTCTGTCTCAGCGTACGATATATACACTGGCAAGCCTTCAAAAAATTCGGTCTGCCCTTGGTCAAGCAATTGTTGCAGTAGTTTTCTTTGTTCTTCAACAAGCGGTCGTCGCAAATATTCGGCGATAACCCCTAAATTTGCTCCTTGCCCTAATAAATAAGCCACAGCCTGAACATCACGAACTGTGGTACTATCAAACAATAAGCTTCCAGTATCGTCATAGATTCCGATGGCCATCAACGTTGCTTCGAAACTACTTAAGGGTAGCCCAAGCGCTGCCAATTTTTCAACGAGGATTGTTGCGCACGCTCCAACTGTTTCAATAGCCATACCCGGTTTGAGTTCGCCAGAATAGGGATGGTGGTCATAAATTTCCACCAAAACTCCAGGGATCTTAGCCACCTTTTCTCCCAACAAACCCGTTCGATGCAATTCATGGGTATCTACCAAGATAATCCGAGAAACCTCATCCACGTTAATATCTTGAGCTTTGCAGAACCGCAATTGATCTTTAGAAAGTGCCAAAAAATCTTGAACATAGACGTTTGGCTTTCCGTCCATGACCAACACGCTGTTCGGGTATATTTTTTGGGCGGCCACCATCGACGCTAACGCATCAAAATCGAGTTGGCGATGAGCCAAAATGATATCCATAACTTCATCCTTAAATTCCTTATCGTCAGGGTTTTATTAAATTATACCATTATAATCCTGTTTACAGCAACTTCAATTAATCGCCAAAAAATAGAGGTGCACTATCCCCTTACTTCCCTTGATATCCATTTCCTCATTTCTTGTGAAATTTTCGTCTATACTCTATTACGGTAATAAGAGCTCAAATGTTTCAGGTTAATGAAAAAGAACATCAAAACCGTTCAGGTTTGATGTTCTTTTTTTATGAAAATAGAGATATGTGCTTAAATAATAGCGTTAATTTCTTCCGTTGCTGCTTCAATCTCTTGCGAAGACATCCCGTCTTTCCCCAAATTAAACTTAATTGCATCAGACCAAAAAGCACATTTAGTACTTATCTTTTTAAATGTTTTGGCAGTGGCTTTATTTTCTTTTGCTCTAGCCTCTGCGTTGGATTGTACAATCGAACAAATATAAAGAGCTTTTAGACGATTTTCCCGATCAAGGTCATTAAATGTTTGGTTCAGTTCGGAAATTAGCGTACGATAATACTCCGAAAACTCCTCAAAAGGAATTTCAGTTTCCATTTGTAAATATTCTTTTAACTTTTCTAGTAGTTTCTCCAATGTACACCCTCCAAAAATAAACCTTATAACAACTTATTTATTGTATAACTGTTTAATCAAAAAGACAAGAGAACCAGTTATTTTATCCACTTTTTCTTCCAAAAATAAAGCATTACTACTATAAATATAACGAGCGATAACCCATAAAACACAAAAATACCATAAGTTTGATGAATAAAGGGCATAATCTCAAAATTCATTCCAAAGTAACCAGTCAGTAAAGTAATTGGTAATATAATGGTCGCTACGAGTGTCAGTACTTTCATAATATCATTCGCTCGATTATCAACTGCCGACTGATACGCTTCTCTTAAACTCTCAATCATTTCATGTGTTTGGTGAGCGTTATTGATTATGCGCTGAATCTCAAAAGTTAATTCCTCTTGGAGATCTCCATACTCCGGTTTCTCAAGGTTTTTCAAGCGCTCGAAGACACTTTGATGGGCATTCAAGGATCGTTTAAACCCCAGTATTTGGCGATGCAAAGAGATAATCCGTTTAAGTTGCCAGGCACGCGGGGCGGTAAGAATTTCCTCTTCGATAATATCCATTTGATCTTCGATAATTTCAAGTCGTTTTTGATGGTGGCGCAATACTCTTAATCCTACAGCGCAAGCGAATTCCATGGGATTTGTCAGAATGCCACGTTGAGCCCATTCGCCCAGACGTTCCTGTTTAACCCCATTCCAGCCTAACAAAACAATAACATTCAAGGTTAGAAAGAAACGGATTGGAAGTTCATTTCGTTGTTCATCAATATCTCGAAAACACATAAAATGCACATTCTGACTCAATCGTTCAAAGCGGGGGTGAATCACTAAAGTACCTTCTTTAACTCTCGCGTGCAACTCAACTTCTGCTCTTTCGTGTAAGTGCTCAATCCAATCCGATTGTTGTTCCCTATGATCTGGCCATAAAAGTGGAACTTGATCCCATTCTTCGGGGCGGAGTACAAAAAGCTTGAATCCTTCCTTAGCTATAGAAGATTGCGGTTCACTTTCCGGAATTATTTCTATCCCTTGAGGGTTAATATAAAACGCTTCCATCATCACATTCCCCTTCATCCGTCTGCCATTATTGCAGATTCAACTTTTTTATTATATCATATTACGAATACTAAGGCCTTACATGAAGGGATCCGCGAGACAAGTCCTCGGTCATTGATGGGATCTTCCAACCTCAAAGAAATTCTGATTTGCAGTCAAGGTTCGCGTCCCCAGAAAGGAGACTCCGTAAATCATGATCCGAGCCGCAATTTTTGATCTAGATGAACTTATTATTGACTTAGAGAGAATACATAAAGCTGCAGAACGTCAAATTTGTCTGGATTATGGTCGCTCCTTTGATACCCTTTCCGAAGACCTCCGTTTTAACTCCTCAGGGCTTCGGGAAAATGATATTTTGGAACGAATCAAGCAAGAATTAAAACTAACGACTTCTTTACCAGAGATGATTCAAAGAAAACAAGCTCTCTTTGCCGACATGATGAGCGAAGAAGAAATCCAGCCCATGCCCGGTGTCCTTGAAGCCATTAATTCTTTACAGGCGCATGGTTACCTCTTAGCCTTAACCTCCTCAGGGTCCCGCCCAAGGGTTGAACTAGTTCTCAAGCGACTAGGCCTTTTGGATATCTTTGATCTAACGATTTGTGGTGAAGACGTTCGGCATGGCAAACCAAACCCCGAACCGTATCGCCTAACCACAGAACGATTAAAGATTTCCCCGCACGAAGGGGTCGTTTTTGAAGATGCTACTGTAGGGGTTCAATCTGCCAAAGCAGCAGGGTTATGGTGCATCGGCGTTCCCAACCCTGACGCTGCAACCGTACAAGACCTAACCCAGGCAGACCTTGTACTTCCTGATTTTACGCATTTCTCCCTCGACCTTATCAAGGCTTTTTAATAGAGAGAGGGTCGAGAGATACTTCGTTCAGCCACGCGCTCATCGTGTCAAACTAGTGCTCAAGTGTTGCATGCAAGTAGAGGGGTTCCTGGCAAATCAGACATCCTTGTCTGGTTGCCAGCCTCGGACGTCCTGTCCTCGGCCCTCCTTTCGTTCGCCCGTTCCTAGCCCGGACCGTCGCGCTTACAAAAGCGAACCCTATGATGGAGTGGTCCGCCAAACTCGGCTCAAGCGGTGCTTTCATCAGCGGGGCGGAACACAGGACGTGTTCCGCCGGCAACCGGACAAGGATGTCCGATTTGCCGGGTACCCCGCCCTCTTGCATAGAACCGTTTGAGCCATAGTTTGGTCCACGACAGCATGAGGTGAGCGTTGTAAGCGCGACGTTCCCCTACTGGGGGAAAAACGTACTACTAGTCTTTCCCTCTTCAAAAAGCCTCTTAACAACAGCGCGTGACCTCTGAGGGTTAACTTTCCAGTAACTAATCTCGTTTTCCATAAGGAAATTGCCTGGCAAGGTCTGGGATGAAATCTCCGAATTATCGTTCTGAAGTAGAAAATTTGTCATCGCCCAAAGTTGAGTTATTGGAAGGTTTGTCTCCACTGATTTTACGATTTGAGTAAGCAGCCAAGGTAACTTAGGAACGGTTTTAACTTGTAGAACTTCCTTCCCTATTGCCTTAATGACTGCCTGCTGCCGCGCAGTCCTCGAAATGTCCGCCAAGGCATCTTGACGGAACCTTGCATATTGCAAAACCTGTGCTCCGTCTAAGCGTTGAATCCCTTTATTTAGATTTATCACGCCGTCTGACGAGTCTCCTGTGACATAATACATATTTTTTTCGACGTTAAGAGTTATCCCTCCCAGTGTATCAATAATCGACTTAAATCCATTGAAATTTGTCATAACATAACCGTCAATAGGCTGACCAATTAAACCTTCGATCAAAGCTGTTGTCGTCTTGATTCCTTTACCAACTCGTGCAGCAGCATTAATTTTTCCCTCCCCATAGCCCGGCACCATGACTTGAGTGTCTCTAGGGATGGAGAGAAGGGCAACTTTACCGTTCAAGGTATTAACACTGGCTACTAAAAGAGTATCTGTATTGTCGAGCGTTATGTCACCGGGTCGTCGATCTACCCCAACTAATAGAACTGTGAACCGTTCTCCTTCAAAGTTGGAAACAGGCTTATCATATTGCTGAAGGTAATCTGGCTCTACGACAGAGTCAGCCGAACGTTCTATCGAGTCGTCTTCATTCGCGCTAGCTCGCTCTTGAATTTGTTCTTGTATTTGTTCAGCTTGTTCCCTATACGGAATCCCATTCTCAATAGAACTAAAGATGGGCTTCTTTTCATTCCCTACTACTTGGTTCACCAAAACAGTGCCTAAAACCAAACTAATTCCTAAAAATAACCCCAGTAACATGGCTTTTTTGTACGTCTTTAAGACCCGGTGAATAGTTCGACCATAGAATTTGTTTTTTTGCATTCCGAGTCCACTCCATTTCCAACGTTTTCTCTTTCTTTATTTCTTTCTCTTTAGCATCAATCAATTTCCATTAAAATATTCAAAGCTGAAAATATATATTTAAAAAATATGAAAGTTCTTGATTAATAAGCCTTCCATTCAGTTATAAATCTTCTCTAGGTACCACCACGCATGAATTTACATATACTGCCAATACGAGGAGGGATATATATGGGCTTATTGGACAGAAAATTCTCCAAAGATAATACCGTTGAAACTATAGACACGTTAGATTCAAACTCAGTTAATTTCATGAGTAAATTCTTCCGATATCAAAAAACATCTTTTTCACAACCTCCGGAGACTCTCTATGAAAATGAAGCTTGGGCACCGGAAGCTGAATTTGTTGGGCTCTTTCGTAAACGCAGAGTCAATGCTGAGGTAAAACCTTCTCCAGCTTCTAGTCCCCAATAACACATTTGGGGTAGTGTCTACGACACTACCCCAAAATCGCTAAGTTTAAAAAAACAATTATTAAACGAGGGTGATTTTGAAGAAAGGGGGGGATTGACCTTGAATCCTGGATACCCTCGTGTCTATGCACCGGTATTACGAAGTCCTCTCCTCTTCCACCATAATACTGGACCATCTAGTCCCACCTACGATACTTCCCAACCAAGGAGCGCCAAGTCGACCACTAACTTATATTTTTCCCATCCTACTTTACTCTATAGGCCCCCATTTCAATATACGGTTCAAGCGCCTTCGCCCTATAAACCCCAATCATATCCCTACTACTCCGCTGTGCCTAAAGCCACGGTTTATTCTATCCCTACAGCAACGTATTCTTCGACAGTCTCCTCGAAAGGATTATCCCTCATTCTGATTGCAACACTTATCTTGGTTGCTCTGGATCTGATCATTGTTCGCCCACAGAAATCTTTTTAACATCTAAAAAAGGACATGTAACTAAAAAAAGGACACGTAACGCGCATAAAACGTACGAGTCCTTTTTCATGATATAATTACCGACTTGCCATTTGTAAATACTTCAAGCGCGTGGGGAGCACATCATTGCGTAGCAAGTCCGAAAGGGTTTCACGTTTTACAATAACATCAGCATGACCGCCCTCCACTAGAACCACCCCTGGCCTTGTAAGTCGGTTATAATTTGAGGACATCGAATAGTTATAAGCACCAGTACAAGAAACAGCCAACAAATCACCTGATTTGGCTTTAGGTAAATCAATATCCCAAATTAACATATCCCCAGATTCACAACATTTACCGGTAACGGAAACAGCTTCAACTGATTCTTCATTAGCACGGTTAGCAAGAATTGCCTCGTAACGCGCTTGATATAGTGAAGGCCGTGGATTGTCCGCCATCCCCCCATCTACTGCAACATATTTCCGGATTTCGGGAATTTCTTTGATAGAACCGACTGTATAAAGTGTTGTTCCAGCTGTTCCCACGATCGAACGCCCCGGCTCAACAATAATTTTTGGTCGTGGGAACTTCTGATCCTCACAAGCGTCCTCCAAAGTAGCTTGAACTGCTTTGGCATAATCTTCAATCTGAGCAGGATCATCTCCAGACGCATAATAAATTCCAAATCCTCCGCCAAGATTCAATTCCTCCAGAAGATAACCAGTTCGCCTCCGGATATCTGCCAAATAACTAATCATAATCTGAACCTCATGTCGGAAGGAATCCAGTTCAAATATTTGTGACCCGATATGAGCATGAATCCCTTTTACTACGAGAAAGGGATAGGCTAAGGCTAAATCAAGCGCCCGATTTGCTGTGCCGTCTGGTAATGTAAAACCAAATTTAGAATCGATCTGACCCGTTTGAATGTATTCATGGGTATGTGCTTCAATCCCTGGTGTCACTCGAAGGAGGATGTCGACCTGTTGATTCATTCCTTGAGCCAGTTCATTCAACATACTCATCTCATAAAAATTATCCACGACAATTCTACCAACACCAGCTTTGATTGCCATGGTCAATTCTTCACGAGATTTGTTATTGCCATGAAAGTAAATTCGCGCAGCCGAGAAATTGGCCTGAAGCGCAGTGTATAGTTCTCCTCCGGAGACAACATCTAAACCTAGTCCTTCTTCATCAACAATCCGGCACATAGCCAGCGTCGAAAACGCTTTGGATGCATAAATAACCTCCGCATTTTCCATGCCTTCCACAAACGAGCTATGGTACTGACGGCAAATGTCCCGAATATGGGCTTCATCCATAATGTACAGCGGTGTCCCAAATTCCTTGGCTAATTCTACAGTGTCACATCCGCCGATCTCTAAATGTCCTTGCTCATTTACCAATTGTGTACCGTGCAGCCTCATTTCCTCTTCCTCCCTTTCTATATAAGTTATTCAAAAAAGTAAAAACGGCAACAGAAGCAGGTCCTCTGTCACCGTACAACATGCAGGTAAACATTGACCCTCTTCTCCTTTTGGGAGTAGTTCTCCACACGACGTCTGTTTAATACATCGCGTGACAGTCCTGTAGTTCTGTACTACAGACCCAGCACCAAAAACTACGCATTTTTGGGCTTCGGCGAATTATCCTTTCCCATGGGCTCATCAGTTTCCGCAAACTTTCTCCATGTTACTTTTATCATCCGCGCCTCTACCACACCTCGAAAGAGATGAGGTATATTTAAATTTTATTAATGATACCAAAATTATCAGCTAAGGTCAACTTTTTTGGCCATGGTTGCCATAGACCACTTTCCACACCGATCTCCCCACATCGCCAAACTTACCCCATCCTGCATGATTTCTATAACCTCACAACGATTTGCGCACCCGGAGCATTCCTGGCTTTTTGCTTGAAATTGAGTCTCACCTAAGTGTAAGCCACGAAATTTGGTCCTTAATTCTAGCTGCATTCCCACTCTTTCCTGCGCTAAGTACGCCGCCCCTAAGGCACCCATGACGTCATAATGCTCGGGGACAATCACTGGCTGCTCTAATTCATCTTCAAATGCTTTACGTATTCCTGGATTTGCAGCCACACCGCCTTGGAAGAAGATCGGGCCTCGTATATCTTTGTTTTTACCCACGTTATTAAGATAGTTTCGCACCATTGCCTGACAAAGGCCTGCTAAAATATCAGGCAGCGAATGCCCTAGCTGCTGCTTGTGGATCATATCTGATTCCGCAAAGACAGAACAGCGCCCTGCGATCTGCACTGGATGTATTGCTTGTAGGGCTAGTGGGCCAAACTCTTCAATTGGAATACTCAACCTTGCGGCTTGCTGATCCAGAAACGACCCTGTTCCAGCTGCACAGACGGTATTCATGGCGAAATCCGAAACGACACCATCTCTGAGAATGATGATCTTAGAGTCCTGACCTCCTATTTCAAGAATAGTCTGCACCTCAGGATTCACTCGCGAAGCAGCGACAGCATGAGCGGTAATCTCATTTTTTACGACATCGGCTCCTAAAAGGGTTGCCGCAAGCTGACGTGCACTTCCCGTAGTTCCAACCCCAATTATTTCAGCCGAGTTCCCAATCTTAGATCTCAATAGTTTAATTCCATCTTGAATCGTTTGCATCGGCCGACCTTGTGTTCTCAGGTATAGCGCCTCTTGCAACGTATTGTCTGTTCGCAGCAAAACTATATTCGTACTAACTGACCCAACGTCGACCCCTAGGAAATACTTATCTTCCCCCAACACTTAGCACATCCCCTCTTTGTTTATTTAGTTCCCGGGTCAATGTTCGTCGCTCTAGCAAATCCACGAACGCCTCTAACCTCGTCTGCATCCCTGCTTGACCGGTATGTTCATCAACTATAAGTGTCATAATCGGCACTTTGTACGCTTCTTGTACTCTTGGTAAAACACTGGCAGCCACAATCTCCGGCATACAAGATAACGGAAAAATTTGAATGATCCCATCGAATCCTTCCTGCGCAAATTTCACGGCTGCTCCCACCGTTTCCTGACCATGCCCCCCTACAAAATGGGGTAAAAAGGGTTTTGCATGATCTGGATAGGATTTAATTGACCGGTATCCTGGAGCCAGACCTTGAAATACATGGTTGCCAACCCACCCTGAGAGGTAAATTGAGCGATCCACTTCCACTCCTAAACGCCCTAATTCTTCCTCTATACCCACTGAGGTATAAGGATCTAAAATCGTGTAAATCTCCCCAATAATTCCTATGCGCAGAGGGTTGTAAATTCGTTGGGAAGGGTTTAGTGCCTCTTGACGTTCACGAATACTTTTTTGCACCCAGCAAACTGCATCCTTAACCCCAATCTCAGTCATAGTTTGCGCGATTCGCATTTTAGCATTTTCATACAAATTCTCTGTTTCTCTAGAATCAGGCAACCTCGGCCTTGCTGCATGAATCAGATCTTCGACTCGGTCTAACGCAACACTTTTCAGATAGGCGAATCGTAAGGTCTTGAGAATCTTTACCCAGGAATTCTTCGTTCCTGCTAAATAGCGGATACGCCCCGCCAACCCAAATAGACTGCCATCAGGTGGCTCAAGCGTCACAACCTCATAAGCATAGCCTGCATCTCGAAGGATCTGCCGTTCCATTTCACCATAATAGCCAAAACGGCAGGGACCAATTCCCCCAGTAATCACAATCGTGTCCGCGCCTTCATTCGCCGCCTCAATATAATTACCCAGATTTAATTTCATGGGCAGACAAGCAGATTCAGGTGACAACCTTGTGCCTAATTGCAAGGCTTTTTTACTATTGATGGGTGGTATAACCACTTCAACATTGAGGGATTCAAAGAGCGTTTGAATCACGATCCAGGCGTTCCCCATGTGCGGAAACGTAACCTTCATGGGCCTTCCTCCTTTCTACCATATCTAGAAAGGCTTCAAGGCGAGTGACAAGGCCAGCCTCTCCGCTGTGTTCGTCAAGAGTGACTACCATATAAGGTTTATGTTGTTCCCGTGCAAAACGCGCTAAAAGTCCTTGAACGATGGAGTCAGTACCACATCCAAAGCATGATAAATAGATAATCCCATCATTTTTCTGATCAGCGACAAATTTATTACCTGCTCCCAAAATTTGCTTACCATGATTCCAGAATAATTTCTTGCGCAACCCTAACAAATGAATATCTATCTCTTCTTGCTTGACGTGTTGGACTAATTCAACCTCCGCCTTCTTGCGGAGTCTGACGAGAAGGTTTAGGTTCGCATAGGTGTCATAAGTGAGGTAGGAATGCCCGACTAAAGCAATTTTTAGGCGATCTGAATCCTGGTGGGGCACCGGAACATTTTTAGAATTTCTAAAACCTTTCGTAACACTCTCAATTTCACGAATGTTCTCCTCAAAATTCCAACCCACACCACTTGAAGCTTGGTATCTTTTTTGCCACTCTTGACCTTGGGTAAAGGCTTTTCGAATATCTTCTTTGCTCTTACCCAGCTGAAGCCCGAAGATCTGAAGATCCTTCAGGACCTGACGTTTCCCCTTCTGCAAGTTTAATGTGACGGTTAAAACCGGAATTCCAAGGGGCACGGCAGAAAATAGGCTCTCAGGAATTCCTAGGAACTTGGGACAATTGTACGTATCCGCCTCAACACTGACCATACGGGGCAGAAAAATAGCATCGACCTTGGCGAGAGCTTGTATATGTCCTGCTAGAATTTTTAGCGGTAAACAAGTTTCGTCACTGGCTTTTTTTAAGCCCTGTTCCATAACTTGTCGATTTGTGGGTGGAGAAGTCACTACCTTAATACCCAGCGAATAAAAAAATCCAGCCCAGAACGGGAAATAATCGTAATAAAAAAGAGCCCGCGGAAACCCTATTTTCACAATATTAGCATCCTTTCCTTCTATTTATTTTTCAGATTCCCACTTCACTAAGCTTAAAATGGGAGTTTTCCTGCATTGCTTCACTTATTCTTTTCCCCTGGTTGACGAGTTTGATCTTGTGGTTTTAACACACTTGGGCGTGTATTTTTGATTGGAATGGGCGAACGTATTATAACTGTCCCTAGGGCTTTGATGTTTAGAGGCAGAAGCGGCCAAAGGTAAGGCACGCCAAATGAATTTGTCCGCCATAAAAGAAAGAACACCATAGCCGCACCTATCCAAAACCCCCAGAAACTAAAGAGGCCAGTCATGACGATGAGAAACATACGCGCCAAGCGATTCGCCAAACCCAATTCGTAACTGGGAGTCGCAAACGTTGCCACTGCTGCAATGGCAACATACAGGACAACTTCCGGAGAAAACAGTCCCACTTTCACTGCTATATCCCCAAGCATAAAGGCAGCGATCAAACCCAATGCTGTCGCCAAAGGCGCCGGAGTATGAACTGCGGCCATACGCAAAAGATCCACTGCAAACTCAGCTAGCAGTACTTGGGCGACTAAAGGAATTTGCCCAGCTTTGGTAACGCCGATAAACTGAAGCCAATCCGGAAGTAATTGCGGATTCTGGGCTGCACCCAACCATAACGGAAGAAGAAATAGTGCACTAAAAACCCCAGCAAAGCGTAACAAGCGAAGATAAGCTCCCACAATCGGTTCCTGGCGATATTCTTCCGCATGCTGGAGATGGCTCCAAAACGTTGCCGGCGCCATCATAACCGAAGGAGAAGTATCGACAATAATAAGGACATGTCCCTCTAGTAGATGAACGGCCGCAACATCCGGACGTTCAGTATAACGCACTCTTGGGTAGGGATTCCAGAATTTGCTCCCCAGAATAAATTCTTCAACACTCTTTTCAGCCATGGGAATCCCGTCAACTTTAATTGCTTGAATGTCTTTCTGGATCTTAGTGACCATATCTAAGTTGGTGATATCCTCAATGTAGGCAATACACACATCGGTTTTAGATCGTCCTCCCACTTGGACTAGCTTCATACGCAGTTTCGGGTCACGCAAGCGCCGACGAATCAAAGCGGTGTTCATGATCAGAGTCTCAACGAATCCATCGCGCGACCCTCGGGTTACGCGTTCAATATCTGGTTCTTGAGGCTGACGAGAAGGATACGTCCGGACATCTACAATAATTGCTTTATCTTGACCCTCGACAAAGATCGCCATTGGGCCTGACAAAACAAAATAAAACACCTTATCCATAGTTTGAACTTCAGAAACCTGCAAATTGACAATACGTCCTTTAACTAATTTGTCTAAGGTATTGACAATCAAGTCGGAACGTTCCAAGTCTATTAATGCATCTAATATATAACTAACGACATGCGTGTCGACCATCCCGTTGACAGAGTAGATTGCCACCTTTTTACCGCCAATGGACATCTCGCGTAAAATAATATCAAAGCTGTCGGGTACCCCTAATTCCCGATTAATGTAATCTACATTTTCTTGATAATTCTTACTCACGGGAACGTTTTTTTCACTTGAGTTATTACTCATATCCTCGCAGCTCCCCCTACCTTGGTTCGTAGTTCGTGCATCGTGCATCGTGCATCGCACATCGCCCTACCCTTTGGGCTTAAATGTGACTGACATCAGATATCCGAAAAGCACCGCTGCCGCGATCCCTACCGCCGTAGCTTCCACACCGCCAGAAAATGCACCTATGATGCCCCGTTTTCCAACCGCCTCCATGGCTCCTTTAGCAAGGCTATACCCAAAGCCTGATAAGGGAATCGTGGCTCCTGCCCCTCCAATTTTCACCAAGGGCTCATACAACCCCAGCGCTCCAAGAATCGCTCCCCCTGTCACAAAAGAAACGAGAACATGCGCCGGAGAAAATTTTGGTTCTGTCAAGTCCATAAGAAGCTGTCCAATAACACAAATTATCCCTCCAACAAAAAAAGCTGGAATAATCATATTAAACAAAATCCCTCGCCCCTTTCATGCCTCAATAACCACTGCATGCCCAATACCAGGGATAGATTCTCCTTGCAACGCAGACGTTGGACTATGCAAGGCGCCACTACCCACTAGCAAGACCCGTTTTAACTCTCCAACTTTAATCCTTTGCATAATATCCCCAGCGAAAACTACCGAAGAACAACCACAGCCACTCCCTCCCGCATGGACATCTTGGCTTGTATCGAAAATCATAACTCCACAATCCTTGAATCCGGTACCCATATTGAGTCCACTTTTCTTAAGTACTTCCCCAGCGAGTGCTAATCCGACTGCACCTAAATCCCCAGAGGCAATCAAATCATAGTCCTCTGGTTTACGCTGCAAATCATGGAGGTGATTTAGAATTGTGTCTGCTACCCCCGGGGTCATAGCTGAACCCATGTTATTGACATCGGTTTCAGCATAATCCACAACCCTTCCAATCGTTGCTGACATAATTCGCGGCCCAGTCCCACTCCTTCCGAGAAGCAAACTTCCCGCTCCGGTCACCGTCCACTGAGCACTCATTGCCCTTTGTGCACCCTGTTCCGTCGGTAAACGGTATTGTCGCTCTGCCGTATCATGGTGGCTAGATACCCCGACAAGAACGTTACGGGCGAACCCTCCATCAATTAGCATGCTTCCCACAGCCATACTCAAAGCCATCGTAGAACAGGCTCCATATAAGCCAATAAAAGGTAACGCCATTTGACGTGCGGCAAAATTAGAGGAGATGATTTGGTTGAGTAAATCTCCTGCTAACATAAAATCAATTTGTTCCTTAGGAATGCCCGCTTGATCAATGACCCCTTGCATCGCCTCTTGAAGCATTTTAGTCTCCGCGACCTCCCAGGATTTTTCACCGTTTAATTGGTCTTTCCAGACCTTACTAAATGTTTTACCAAGTGGGCCTTGTCCTTCTTTAGGACCCACCACAGAATATGAAGCTAAAATAACCGGAGGATTGGCAAAAACTATGGTCTGGTTTCCTATTCGTTTCAAATCCATGCCTTTAACTCTCCTCTCTCGTTTGGTAACGATTTATCCAAGCGCTGAACTCCCACTTCTCCAAGAGTGAGTGGTACCCCGATTTCATGATGTCTTGCAACTGAAAATATGTCCTTTTAGCTAATGTAAGAAATAATAAATAAATCCCACCACGATCGAGGTGGCTATACCAAACACAAGCACAGGACCTGCAATTGTAAACATTTTGGCTCCCACACCCAGCACATAGCCTTCTCGCTTAAATTCCATAGCCGGTGAAACAATGGAATTGGCAAACCCAGTGACTGGAACGATGGAACCAGCTCCTCCAAATTTCCCAATTTCATCATAAATTCCCAAGCCAGTTAATAAAGCGCCAAGAAATATCATTGTTGCAGTTGCCGCAGTCGACGCTTCAATACTCGCCAAACCAAAGGTGACATAAAGATTAATAAAAATCTGACCGATCGTACAAATAATTCCTCCAACGAAGAAGGCCCGTACTACGTTTTTTACTATAGTGGGCTTGGGCGTAAATTGCTCCGTTAGCGTTTTATATTGTTCCTGAGTTACTGAGATCGTAGGCTGACGTATAGACTGGTTAGCCATCTTAATTCCCCCTTTATAAATGACAGACTAATCTGTATTATTAATCCAAACGGCCTAATTTATACCAATTCATTTATTTTTTTTAACAGTCTCTGATTCGACACAGGTTTCCAAGGAATTTCAAAAAATCAAGCAGGAAAATAATGGGTGACAGCGAAACATTAGTACTGGGAGAAAATTTTAGGAGGGAATGGTCTTGAACCTTCAAAAAAAGATAGAGCGCCTGACCCTACTCTTGCGCTTAGATGGAGAACTGGATATGCATACAGCTTCTATGGTGCGACAAGCAATTGACCTTGAAATTGAGAAACGGGGAATTCGCACGGTCATTCTCAATCTTGAAGCCGTCCGATTTGTCGACAGTTCCGGACTCGGTGTCATCATAGGCCGATACAAAAAGCTACTCCCTTTAGGAGGAAATTTAAAGATCACCAACGTACCTCCACATATTTTTAAGATCATGGAATTGTCAGGACTACCTAAAATTATCAGTTTCTATGTCGATGAAGCGCAAGCTTACGAGGAAGGAAGGGGAGCCTAAATGAAGACAAATCAATTAAATCTCACATTTTCAAGTATCGCCGAAAATGTCAGTATTACCCGTTTGCTTATTGCTTCAGTTGGAGCGCAATTAGATCTACCGCTAAATGACATCGAAGAGCTTAAAGTCGCCGTTTCTGAAGCTGTTTCCAATTCTATAATTCATGGCTACCAAAATAACCCACATAACATTGTCTACCTCGATTTAGACATCGCTGGCGAAGCCCTCAAGATTGTTGTGAAAGATGAAGGATGTGGAATCTCTAATATTGAGCAAGCCATGCAACCTGCTTATAGTACGGATCCAGAGCGAATGGGCCTAGGCTTTGTCTTTATGCAATCTTTCATGGACGAACTTCAAGTAGAATCTACGCTTGAAGTGGGGACAACAGTAACCATGATTAAGCATCTCAAGCAAACACCCATTTCCTCGCATTAGGGGGGCGCGTTATGATTCAACGACTAACCGAAATGAATCTCCCCCACTTCCCTCTGCTCTCGGATAAGGAAATGATGCTTTCCCTCCAAGCTGCCAAGGATGGAGATACAATGGCCCGCGAACGTTTAATCAATTGCAACCTAAAACTCATTTTTAATTTGGTCCAGCGCTTTTCTCATCGTGGCTATGAGCTAGAAGACCTCTTTCAGATCGGAACGATTGGACTTATTAAGGCCATTGATAAATTCGACTTTAGCTACGGGGTTAAGTTCTCAACGTATGCGGTTCCGATGATTATCGGTGAAATCCGGCGTTTCCTCCGAGATGACCACCCTGTGAAGGTTCCTCGTTCCTATAAGGAGCTTGTTTATAAAGTAAATCGCGCGCGGGATGAGCTTTCTGCAACCCTCGGTCGAGAGGCAACTATCGGGGAAATCGCGACGAACATAGGCGTTGAGCGGGAAGAGATTGTTGCAGCACTTGAAGCAATCCAAAGCCCTTCCTCCATTTATGATACCCTATATCAAGACGACTCCGATCCGATCTTCGTTCTTGATCAACTTTCAGATGATAAGGGTTTTGATCCCAGTTGGTTAGACAAGATTGCCCTTAATGAAGTCTTGGACAAATTGCCTGAACGAGAAAAGCGCGTACTCATGATGCGTTTTTTTGAAGACAAGACGCAGAGCCAAATTGCCAGTTTGCTTAATCTTTCACAGGTTCAAATTTCTCGTATCGAACGGGCAGCTCTCCTTAGGATCCGTGAATTGTCGCAAATTAAGGACAGCTCAAACAAAGGCTCCACTCCGCTGGACTAAAACGCTTATGTGCTACCAAAAACGCCTTTCAGAGTCCGATTTATTTGCTCGATCAGACCCGCCTTGGCAATAGAGTGATCTGCAATCAAATTTACACTTGCTTGCAACTCATCATTACGATATAGGAGAACTTCCCCTAACTTCTGTCCTTTCTGAACTGGAGCACTGACATTTGGGTTGAGCTTAGTCTCGACCCATAAGTTTTTATCTTTTCCTTTTTCCACTGTCGCACCTAAAGGTTTTTCAGTGAGCGCTTTAACCTCATCTTCAATTCCTTTGTTCACCTTTACTACACCCAACTTTTCAGCGACTGGGGCAAATTGTTTAAACTCATATTTTGCGAACCCATAGTTAAATATTTTCATAGACTCTGCAAAATGCCCTCTCACTTGGGGGACCCCCATGACGACAGCAATCAACCTTAGTCCATTTCTCTCCACTGTTGAAGCAAGGCAATACTTTGCTTCATTCGTCCACCCTGTCTTAAAGCCATCAGCCCCAGGGTACCACCACAGTAACTTGTTAGTATTCCATAGCTTAAACTTCCCGTCCCGTAAGTCATATTCTTTCATACTGGTCAACTTTCGTACTAAAGGGTAATTAAGGGCTTCTCTAGAAATAACCGCCAAATCATACGCACTTGTATAATGCCCCTCTGCGGGAAGCCCGTAGGCATTTGCAAAATGCGTATTTTTTAAGCCCAATTCTTTAACTTTATTGTTCATTTCTTCCACAAACGCTTCATGGGTTCCACTAATATGTTCCGCTACAGCGACACAGCCATCATTAGCGGATCCGACGGCGATGGCAATCAACATCTCTTCTAAAGAGAAAGTTTCCCCCGGTTCAAGGTAAATCTGAGAGCCCCCAAGTTTACTAGCGTTCTCGCTAGCAGTCACTTTGTCCGTCAATTTTACTTTGCCAGATGCCACTGCATCCGCCGCCACCAATAAAGTCATGATTTTCGTCACACTTGCCGGTGCTAATTCCATATTCGCTTCTTTTTCAAAAAGAATTTTACCGGACGCTGCGTCCATAAGAATGGCGCTTTTAGCTTCTGTCTCGATTTCAACTCCCAGCACCGGTTGCACATTGGCATAGCCGATGTTTCCAAGTACAAGCACCATGCCTAAAACAATTGCTAAACTTTTCCGCATCATTGAGCCCTCCTTAAATAAGTGTGATGTTATTATCCCCAAAAAAAGAAATTATATCGAATGAATAAAATGAAATTGGCTAAATGCAGAACGGTATTAATAGTCAAAAAGCCTTTGGGTTTCCGCAACCGGCAACCCAAAGGCTTTTTGACTATTAATATCTTGAAAAATCCGTCTAATGAAGAAATACTGAGGCTATCACAAATAAAACAGTCGTCAATCCGGCAGCAATCAAGGCAGGCTTTAACTTCAAATGCGCATACTCGATTACTGGAAGTTCAAGGATCGTGCATAGGGTAACTGTATTATCACTTAAGGGAGAAGCAAAGGCCCCAAACGTTCCACTCGCGAAAACTGCACCTATTGCTAAATAAATATTTGTTCCCGATTGATGAGCGAGAGTCACTCCTAGTGGCATGAGTAAACCCCAGGTTCCCCATGATGAGCCAATAAAGTAAGATATTAAACCTCCTAAAAGAAAAAGAGCGGGGGCAACGAATGCATGAGGAATCCATATGAAAACATTGGAAGCAATATATTTAGAAAAACCCAAATCCTCAGAAACTGCAGACAATGCCCATATAAGAGCTAACATAATGATGACCGATAGCAATTCATTTCCGCCTTTAACAAAATGCGTTACAAGTTTAGCCATACTAAACCCTTGAAGCAAGAAAAAAACGAGGGCTACAATCAATGTTATAAATACTGCTTCGAGCATAACACCAAGCGCATCAGCTTTAAGAAAAGCATCAAAGAAGTTACTCGCTAGTGCATGTCCATCCCACCAACTTAAAAAAATTGTCAGAGCTAAGACCATAATAAGTGGTATTAAAAGATTCCAGGGTTTACTTGGGGCATCCTTTTCAAAGGCACGATAACACTCCTGAAGATCCTCTTCCCCTTGCTGAGCATTAGGATTTTGTTTATCTTTATCTTTATCCTTATCCTTCCAGTCGTTCCCAAAGTTTCTAAAGAAGCTATAATAAAACCCTACAATTAAGATGACGAATGAAAAGAAGTTGCAGGGTATACTTCTAATATACACACTATACGGTGCGTCTGTAATTCCTACATGTTTTAGAGCAGTTCCCGTTATTGAAACCATGTATCCTACAAATGCTGTTGCCACTGGAACTAGGGCAACAACAGGATTAGAGGTCGCCTCAATAACAAAACCGATCTTTTGAGTAGACATGTTCAACCTCTGCTTTAAGGCTTTCATAATGGGCGCAATCGTCACGATCCTAAAGTCGGGGTCAGAAAATGTTCCAATTGTCGTTAACCAAGTCAATATCATGGCAGATCGTTCTGTTTTAACCTTACGCCCAACGAGATGGACAAACCCTTTAATCAATTCCGAGACTCCCACTTCTATAAGTGGGTGTTCCGATTTCCACTTCGGTGGGGGTAGACTCCCCCACCGAAGCCTCGATGTTCAGCTTTAGCTGAACGAGTTCACTCCACCGGTCATCTTCGTTAAGCTTATAATTCCCGCAAAAATATATAAAAAGAGAATTATACGAATATTATTTTCTTTAATGATATTGCTTACAATATACGAGATCATAGTCTGTATTCCACCAAGAATATCGGGCTGTTTAAGATAGCTTCCCAAAATCAGCCCAGCGAAAAGCCCAGGTTGCACTTGTTTTGTAATAACGGAAATTGGAATAACCACTAGAAAAGGTAATAACGAAACCCACGATCCTTGCATGTTTAATTCCTACTTTACATATATTTGATGAGCCCTCAGTACGCTCTTACCTATTTTCTCTAATAGTCTTCTCTATTCTCTCCTAATATATCCTAGGTCATCTATTTATCTGGTTGTAACTGAGACGAGTGACCTGCTATCTTTGGCTTGTGCGTCAATAAGCACATCACCTCCTAAACCTCTTCTCAGCCACCTTAACATCTCTTAGACCGTGCCAATAACAAGGATTCAAATACCGCACACCGATGATTGGATAAACCTTATGTCTCAGTACGCACCCTCGCACCACCTCAATTCCAATGTCGTCGCATTCTTGTTGAAGTTCCTGAGTCCAGGTCTGTTCTTGAAACCAAATTTTCCCCACTCCAGCAGCTGCAGCGTTGGAAACCAAAGACTTGAGCCTCTCTGGGAGCAGGCACGGTACGACAACCGTCACCTTATCCTTCAGTTGATCTAAATTCGAGTAAACCTTGCTCCACTCAAGGCGATTCAAATCCTCTGCAACTGGAAAGACAACACACCCGAACTCTTTTAATGCCCGCCAAACCTTCCAAGCATGTTTATGCTTTTGAAATTTTTGTGCATCCCCAAGCACTGCATACGTGTCCAGAGTCGTTAACCCCTCGGCCAAAGGGTAAACCTTTTTCTCTCGCACCATAAATAAAATCCCCCTCCCCAGTAGCATATTAATATATGCATACGTGAAGAGGGGGATTTTATGTTTGTCTATTCTTTTATGATGCACGTAAGTATTTGAAGAAGTCTTATTGAATTATTTCCTCAATTAAGGCTTGCAACTCAGGAGCTTCTCCTCCCACCGTTACCAGGTTATGAGCGAGCTTGAGTCCCTCCGCCAACCTATCTTTATTACTTGCATAAAGCTGCAAAAGGGGTTCTCCCGCCTCAACCCACTCTCCTGCTTTTCGCGTGAGTACAACCCCGGCTCCTAAATCAATCGAGCTTTCTTTTGTAACTCGACCCGCCCCGAGTTCCATAGCCAAAATTCCAATCTCATGAGCATCAAATTGCTGAACATAACCAGTTTCCTGAGCGAGGATCGGAAGATTCCACGGTGCAACTCTAAGTCGACGATCAAGGACTGCTTGGGCATCCCCACCTTGTTCGGTCAAGAAGGACAGAAATTTGTTCCACGCTGCCCCGCTTTCTATACTCTGACGCAAGCGCACCTTCCCGACCTCAACATTAGGTACTGCGTCCCCAGCCACAAGCATCCATGCCCCTAGTTCGAGACTGACCTCCATTAAATCTTCTGGGCCTTTACCTTGAAGCGCGTCCGCTACTTCAAGGATTTCTAGGCTATTCCCTACTGCGCGCCCAAGCGGTTGATTCATACTGCTCAACACCGCAATCGTCTGACGCCCCAATGATTCTCCAATATTCACCATGGTCCTTGCCAGTAGCCGTGCCTCTTCCACGGTCTTCATGAAGGCACCTGAGCCGTACTTAACATCTAAGACGATCCCCTGTGCTCCTGCGGCAATTTTCTTGCTCATAACCGAAGAGGCAATTAGTGGAATGGAACTGACAGTCGCCGTTACATCACGAAGAGCATAAAGCAATTTGTCGGCAGGAACAAGGTTTCCTGTCTGAGCGATGATGGACAGCCCTATTTTCTTTACTTGAGCTAAAAACTCCTCCTGCGTAAGCTCCACCCGAAAACCTGGCACCGCACTGAGTTTATCAATTGTCCCCCCTGTATGTTCTAGCCCTCTCCCTGACATTTTCGCGACGGGCACGCCACAAGACGCAACCATCGGTCCGAGGAGCAAGGTAGTCTTGTCCCCCACCCCTCCGGTACTGTGTTTATCCACAAAGCGCCCCCCTAGAGTGGAAAGATCCAACTGATCCCCGCTTTGGGCCATTGCCAACGTGAGCTCGGCCGTTTCTTCGAGCGACATTCCCTTAAAATAAACAGCCATAGCCCAGGCTGACATTTGATAATCCGGGATATCTCCCTGGACATAGCTATTAATGATAAAGTGAATTTCCGTCTTAGAAAGGGGTTCCCCATCCCGTTTCTTTTCAATCAGATCGACCATACGCATATGAAATCACTCTTTCCTTTTCTTCATAGCGACTTTACTAACGCCTGAACGAAGTTCACAAATTGTTTCTCAATTCGTCCTGCTGTTTCCATGACTTCCACATGGCTGAGTTTTTGGGCCAAGATCCCTGCCGCCATATTTGTCACACAGGAGATACCCAGGACCTGCATTCCTCCATGGTTGGCTACAATCACTTCCGGCACAGTACTCATGCCGACCAGATCAGCGCCACTCGAACGCAAGGATCGTATTTCCGCAGGAGTTTCATAGTTGGGGCCGCTCATGGCCGCATAGACCCCCTCCTGAGGCTTTATCCCCAATTCTTCGGCAATCCCTAAGGCCTTTTGACGCCAAGCCCTATTATATGCATCGCTGAGGTCCGGAAAACGTGAGCCTAAACTGGACAAATTCGCACCCCGCAACGGATTGTCTCCCATCATATTGAGGTGATCCTTAATAAGAACTAGATCCCCAGGGTGAAAGTCAGTATTTATCCCACCGGCGGCATTCGTTACAATCAGACCCGTCACGCCTAATACTTGCATTACTCGAACTGGGAAGGTCACTTCATGCATCGCGTATCCTTCATAAAAGTGAAAGCGCCCTTGCATAACCACAACCGATCGACCTTCAACTTTACCGAAGATCAATTGTCCGGCATGCCCTTCAACCGTTGAAATTGGAAAATGCGGAATGTTTTTATAGGGAATTACTACTTTATCCTCGACAAGATCGGCAAAAGCACCTAACCCAGAACCCAAGATCACACCGAGGTCTGGCAACTTCTTAACTCGTTCTACAAGGTAGTCCCGCGTTTCCGCCAATTTAGTACTAAAATCTTTTTCCGAAATCATTGAATAAACCTCCTTGAATTTCTTCTAAAAAACTTTTCCCGTTCAACATTGGTGCGGTCTCTAGGTATTCCGCCACAGTTGCCCCTAAGTCCGCGAAAGTAGACCCTAAGCCGAGTCTCTCTAACTGGGGAAGATCAAGTCCCCCCCTATAACGGGCAATATTGCCCGGGGTATTACTCCCCAAGTCTCCATATTGTTCTGCATCAGACATTTCTCCGATTCCAACACTATCTAAGACAATGATAATAACTCTCCGTGGCATGTTTCCTTTTCACTCCTTAACCTTAATCTGCACGTGGATGTGACTTTCTAAAGACATCTAGCAAGCGCTTCCGTGTCAGATGCGTATAAATTTGCGTTGTTGAAATATCTGCATGTCCCAACATTTCCTGAACTGAACGCAGATCTGCCCCATGATCTAAGAGATGTGTCGCAAAGCTGTGACGTATCATGTGGGGAGAAATTGTCCGCTCAATATTATGAGCCTTACCCCATTTTTTCAAAATGTATACCATCCCCTGGCGCGTGAGGGGACGACCATGAGCATTCAAAAACAGAATATCGCTTTTAATCTTACCACATAAACGCTTTCGCAAAGAATTTAAGTAAACCTCCACAGCCTGAACAGCTGGCTCCCCTAAAGGGATAATCCGTTCTTTATTTCCCTTGCCAAGACAACGAACATATCCTACGTCCAACGACACATCTGACAAACGTAATCCGATCAGTTCTGAAACACGGAGGCCACTACTATATAGAACCTCCAGCATCGCTAAATCTCGTTGGTAAAATTCAGATTCCTCGTCTGCCAGTAACAGTTTATCCATTGTCACTTCCGACAACACCTTCGGAAGCGGTTGATTTAATTTTGGAGTCACTAAATAAGTACTTGGGTTATCCTTTCTTTTTCCTTCATCCAGCATGTACGCAAAAAATCCTCGGAGAGTTGCATTGCAACGAGCAATACTTCGAGGGGATTTCCCCTCTCCTTTCCATTGAAGAAGGAATAAAAAAAGATCATTAGCCTCACATACGATAAAGTTCGTCTCCCGTTGGGTAAGGAAGAGCATTAGTTGACGTAAGTCTCGTTCATAAGCCAGACGGGTATTCTCCGATAGCCCTCGTTCAACATGAAGGCAAATCATATACTGTTTCAGAAGTTGTTCCATGGAGGTCACTTCATCCCCCTCCTTCACTTAGAGACGTTCTACACAGGAAGGGGATTTTCCTTTACAACTGTTTACCCAATAAAAATTTATCATTCTTTCAGGGTAGCCGGGAATAACTTAATGACAAACTGGTTCCACTCTGGTGTCTGAACACGCAATGGGTTTCCAAATGGTCTTTGCTCATTATGTAAGCGCGAAGACATTAAAGTATTAAACACCGCAGCAAACTTTGGCAAGATTACAGCAAGTAAAATAAGGAGGATAAACACCCTTGCGAGATACAGAAAAAAATAACTCCAGCGTTTTGTTGACACTTCACTCCCCCCTATCCTTAAAACCTATGCATCTCTAGTTTGTCTTTATCCTAAAAAAATGAAAAGTTGCATAAAGAAACGAGTGAAACCCGATCAACGGATTCCACTCGGCTATAGCATAGCTAGAGAGACTTGAACCTCAACTTAGAGTAGCGCTTCCTCTAATGGTGTATACATAATGTTGAGAGCTTCTGCAACAGCTTTATAGGTTAACTTACCGTTAATGACGTTAACTCCTTTACGAAGCGAACGATTTTCCTGGATCGCTTTAAAGTACCCTTTATTTGCGATATCAAGTGCATAACCTAACGTCACATTCGTCAAGGCAAAGGTTGACGTTCGGGCAACTGCTCCAGGTATATTGGCAACAGAGTAATGAACTACCCCATGTTTAATATAGGTGGGATCACTATGCGTTGTTATCCGGTCAATAGTGGCAATGATACCGCCTTGATCGATCGCTACATCGACGATGACACTTCCAGGCGTCATTGCTTTCACCATCTCTTCTGTAACTAAATGAGGCGCACGTGCACCAGGGATCAAAACGGCTCCCACCAGCAAATCAGCTTTTGCTACACTCTTCGCAATATTAAGGGGATTCGACATCAAGGTTCTTACTCGACCATTAAAGGCATCATCAATTTCCCTTAACCGCTGTGCATTACTTTCAACAATTGTAACTCCTGCGCCTAAGCCGATAGCCATCTTAGCCGCATTCGTACCTACAATTCCCCCACCGATAATAGTTACATTTGCGGGAGTTACTCCAGGAACTCCGCCCAGCAGAACCCCTTTTCCGCCAAAAGGTTTTTCAAGTAATTGAGCTCCGATTTGAATAGCCATTCTCCCAGCAACTTCACTCATTGGAATAAGCAAGGGCAATGAGCCATTATCTAATTGAATGGTTTCGTAGGCAATCCCAGACACTTGTTTCTCCATAAGCGCTCTGGTTAATTCCGGTTCATTCGCCAAATGCAAATACGTAAACAGAATTTGTCCGGGCTTAAAAAACGCATATTCAGAAGCTAACGGTTCCTTTACCTTTATAACCATATCAGCTTTCCAAACCTCTTCTGCTGTATCAAGAATCTGGGCACCCTCGTTGATATACTCTTGATCGCTAATGCCACTGCCTTCACCGGCAGATTTTTCTACAACTACTTGGTGCCCATTTAAAGTAAAAGCATGGACACCAGCTGGGGTAATAGCAACCCGACTTTCATTGTTTTTAATCTCTTTTGGTATTCCAATCAGCATAATACTACCTCCATCTTTATCATTAGCCTCATTATTATTATAATGCAAATATTGCGCCATAAGCAAGCAGTATATCGACCTCGCCTGATGGTCAAACATAATACACATCTTAAATTGCCTTTACAATCCGAAAAAACGCACTCCCCATATCGAAAAATATCCTTGCACGACGCCAACGGCAACTGCTCCGACTGTTACAAACGTCGCTGCAGCCGTGTAATAGAGAAATTCTCTGCGTAGCGATTCCCCTCTAGCCTTACCTCGCAGCAACAGAAACGAAAAAACAGTGGCGAGTCCTGCTCCGAGAAGCAGTAATGGAATGGCCAAGAAGGCGGGAACAAGAACTGTCATTAGAATCAGGCCAAGCCCAAGCAACCCTTTTACTCCAATAATAAAACTGACGGTAAACCCAAGAATAAATCCCCGTGTAAAGACAATGAGGTATATTAAGGGAGCCCCAATGATCGTAAGTCCTAAGATCCAAATCCCGGCCATCATAATAAACATATCCCTAGCAAGTTGCCCTAAGAAAACCGGATCAAGAGCTTCAGGTTGGCTACTTAAAAGTGTGTCCAAAAATTTTCCCAATTGAGAGGTTTCCGCTACCCCCAAGGCACCAACGCCAACCGCTCCAAAGACCACTCCTGCAAAATAGACACTTGTAAGCGTGAGGTAAATGACCCAATATTGACGAATATGCTCGCCAAGTGTTTTCCACATCCAAAACATCCCCCCCATACATTATATGGAATTTTATTCCATAGATGGGTAAAGTATGTCCTCCACTCTACCAAATACGCCTCCACCGCCTGCTTGCACCTTTAATTCACCACGACGTGCTTTCATAATCCAAACTGCGACATTTTCTCCGGCAACGCGTTGCAAATCTTCTGCAGAAACATGATGAAGTACGGCCATTTCCGTCCCGAAGGCCTTCAAGATTCGCGCGTACATTTTGGGTCCTATTCCAGGAAGCTGCCTTAATGGAACCTGATGCACATACGTTGCAGCGTCCGTCTTACCCATCGGACGGTCTGCGATACTCACTAGGCGGTCCAAGACACCCATAACAACATGTTTACTCCTACAATCTGGACATGTCAGTTGTGGTGCTGCTGTCTTAACGATGTTCTCACAACTCAGACAATACGTGCGATGATATTTGCCCATCTTTGGTGGCAAGCCATAATTTCGCACAGCCTGTTTGTTTTTTTCCTGAATTAAACCCAAAAGTCCAGCAAAAGAGGGATCTACTCGTTCGAACGAGTTATACTCTCGGGCAATATTAGGCAAAGAGTGGGCATCTGAATTGCTAAGCAAGACCACCGACTCCAGTTCACTGATGCTCTCTGCCATGGAACAATCAGCACTTAGCCCTATTTCTAAGGCTCTGGGTAAGACCGGTAGTATGTCGCTCAGGCGGCGGCAGCAATTCCCGTAAATCCCCTTATGCGGGGTAAAAGCGTGTGCTGGAAACCAAATTCCCTCTGACTTTCGAACCGCTTCAAGCCAAAGTTCAACTGAGATATATCCTTTTTGAGTGCTCAATTGCCAGTTCTTAGTGGTTGATCTTAAGGTCCGCACGTACTTATCCACCTGTTCCAAGTCTGGGAAATAAGCCAAGAAATGAGCGTTTCCATCTCCAACTTTTAATTCAATTTCATGTCCGGGAATCAACGTTAATCCCTGAGCAGCATACCCTCCCGCGGATATTGGACGTAGAGCGCCGGAGGCAAGCAGGGTCTTAAAATCTTGTCGAACTCCGGTTGAATGCGCATCTACAACCCCGACCAAAGAAAGCCCTTTCACATCCCTAGCAACTTCTAGAATATTGGGTAACGTTAACTTATTTGAGGCGGTAATTTTAACGGCCTTACCGTCTAAACTTTGCCCAATGTGAATATGCAAATCTGCAAAAATCATCCGATTCTACCCTGCACAAGCAAAATCCCGAGTATTGTTTTAGCGTCATTAAATTCGTTTTGTTGTGCCCTTTGTACAGCCTCATCCCAGGGAATTCTTTCCACCTCTATGAATTCATCGTCATCCGGAGTCAGGGGATCCCAGACCAAATCCCGTGCTAGAAAAAGATGCATCACTTCATCTGAAAAACCTGGCGTCGTGTAAAATGTGCCAATATGTTCCATAGCCCCTCTGTACCCAGTTTCTTCACGGAGTTCTCTTCCCGCACAGTCAAGAGGGGGTTCCTGTGGGTCAAGTTTACCTGCTGGGATTTCCAAGGTTTCTTGGGCAATAGCATAGCGATATTGTCGAACTAGAAGCAAGTGCTGATCCTTCAAAGCAACAATTCCTACCGCGCCCGGATGCCGAACAACTTCACGTGAAGTCTGAAGTCCATTTGGCAATAGAACCGTATCCCGTTCCACACGAAGCATTCGCCCCTGAAAAATAACGTCTCCCCCGAGGCGTTCCTCTTGTCGATTTTGCTCTTCCAATACGTTCCCCTCCTTCATGAAACATCACTTTCTTAAGTCATTTTACCCCATATTCCCAAAAAGACAAAAAAAACCTAGGGGGTTATTCGTAAATTACCCTCCTAGGCGGATTTAAATTCCTTTCGCTAACTCAATTCCTATCTCTAAAGCCTGACGGTTGAGCGGGATAAGCTTATGACGATACTCTGGCAGAACTTTCTTTAAAGCCCCAACCACAGATTCAAGGGTCACTGCGCCTGTCAACTCGACAAAGGCGCCGAGAATTATCATGTTAGCCACCCGAGAATTTTTCAATTTCTCATCCGCAAGCTCTGTGGCAGGGATTTTTAAAACCTTAAGATCTTGACGCTTGGGTTCAATGTCGATCAACGAAGAATTGATGAGTAGCCACCCACCGGGTTTAACATCTTTTTCGAATTTTTCCAGAGAAGGACGGTTCAATACAATCAGCGTGTCTGGTTCGGTAATAATCGGTGAACTCACCTCTTCATCCGATATGGTGACAGAACAATTGGCCGTTCCGCCGCGCATTTCCGGTCCGTAGGAAGGAATCCAGCTCACATGTTTTTCTTCGACGAGCCCCGCGTAAGCAAGAAGTTGTCCCATGGACATAACCCCTTGCCCCCCAAAGCCCGCTAGAATAATTTCTTGTAACATCAAGTTTTTCCCTCCTTCTATTTCAGTAACCAACTGATCTGCATACCTTTCCGTGATCGCTGTCCAAGAAATTGGTAGACATAAGGCGTTTGCCATCTCTTGGACTAAAGGTAAGCCCAGGCGCAGATCTTCTAGCACGGTTCCTCGTCCGAGATTAGGATTACTAATGATTCCACTTATTTTCAAGCGAGAAGCTGTTTCAATATCGTGAAACATTTTAGTCACCATGGGGATATCTTTGGTGAAAGGGCGATAAGGGTTCAAGACAAAAAACATTTCATAGCCCTGGCGGGCAATTAGTTGGGCAAAGGCCCCCAAGGCGGTAGCTCCCATCGGATCGCCGCCAACATCTAATAGAATTTTCCCTGGAGCACTAGTCAAGGTACCAAGGACTTTTGGACTGATCACTGGTAGATCCGCATTTTCCAGCTCTCCTCCAGGAGTAATTAAGTGGATCCCACTCTCATTTAAGAAATTTCGAACTTCTCGCGACCGAAAATAAGGCTTAACTATATCTAGGTCCACGAGGTGTACGGTTTCGCCCTGACCCGCATACGCCACTGCTCTGTTGAGAACAACCTCTGTTTTCCCACTGCCAAAATGTCCAGTATATAGTTCAATTTGGGCCATCATTTCTTCCTCGCCTTCAACTACCTAAAAAGTTTGAACGCACCCTGCCAATTCATCTGCGACATTGATGACACCGCCGGCATTAATCACATAGTCAGGTGCATAAAGGATTCCAAGTTCATGGAGCTTATCTCCATGACGTTCATCTTTCAACAAATTATTAGCAGCACCTGCAATAATTTTGAATTTGAATTGAGGAATTGTTACATCGTTGATCACGACCCCCATGGCACAGGGAGCGAAAATGTCCGCCTCCACTCCAAATATTTCTTCACTTCCAACGGCTGTTGCTCCCATTTCGTCAACGACACGTTTAATGAGATCCTCCTGGATATCCGTAACGATAAGCTTTGCACCATACTATGTTCTTTTTACTCCTACTATCATTGGTAATGCAATTGGAGTGCCATATCTCTATAAATTGTTAGTTTATATCTAAAATCCAATTCTTGTTAGAATTATCTGATTTTAAGCAATTTACTTCTAAAAAACTTAGAAAAATTTACCCAATTAAGCAAGGTAATTTTCATTAACAAGAAGTTCAATAGTGCATTATTTTTAGTTCCTGGGCAGCTTTTGTCTTATTACCGCCAGTTCTTTGTAGGGTAGCAATTAGAAGGGCACGTTCCCACTGCCGTTGCAATCTATCATATCCGCCATCTTCCGTAGACAAGGCAGTTTCCGCCAGCACCGAAAAATATTTCTCGGGATCATTGGCGATAGGTTGTGTCAAGTTTCACTTTCACCCACAATATCTCTAAAGGTATATTTCGCTTCCAAATGACGAATTAATCGTTTTGCCCTTTCCAATTCTTCGGAAAGTTTATGAATTTCAGATATATCCTGAACCACGCCCACGGTTCCTCGCAACTGCCCCGAAACTATGATTGGAGCAACATTGACGATCACTTCTTTACGTTTAGGCCCTACTTTCATCGAAACGCCTTTAACGGCTTGACGGGTTCTTAAGACTTGGATGTGCATACTTTCGCCTTCAGCAATGTCCACTGTAGGGGGTTTACCAATAACGTCTTCCGCAGTTAAACCAGTCAAACGGGTGTACGCAGGATTGATTAATATTCCAAGTCCATTTTCATCTACCACAGAAATGGCATCCTGAGTAGAGTTAATAATAGCTGTAAGAAGTATGCGCCCCTCCTGAAGAGTGTTGACTTTATCACTAAGTTTCTTATATTCTGTCATTTCCCGTATAAAAGCCACAGCACCTATCACGCGGCCCTGATCGTCTTGATAAGGCAGGCGACTAGCAATAATCATTCTGTTGCCAAATGGGCTTAACTTGTTGAATTCAATCGATTTAGAGTCTCTGATTTGAGGTAGAGAATCGTCTGGCATTAGTTGCCAGAGATCTTTGCCTAAGATTTCCGGAATCGATAATTCCAATAATTTAGCTGCAGAGAGATTGCAAATCACAATTTCATTTAATAAGTTGATTCCTATGATTGCACAATTCGTTTCTTCAGCCATTGTCTCTACTTGGCTACGAATAAACATCCCCTTAACCCCTTCCACTTAGAACCTTCTAGAGTAGATTTTCAAATTCATTTTTTCGTCTTAGATTATTTGCAGGCATTCTATATAATAGAGATTATCAGTTCATAACTCTTTAGTTAGTCGATATATAATTCTAGTTTATGTGGCCTTTTAAGACATGTCAACTGCTTAGAAAAGGAGGAAAAAACAATAATTTGAGAGGAGGTTTAAGGATGTCAGAATTGCTGCTGGTACGAAAAAACAACTCCAAGTTTTTTCAACTAAGAGATGTTTGCGGACAAAAAGATTATGACGATAAACTACACTAGTTTATCGTCATAATCTCCGCCTTTAAAACCCTGTATCCCTTGGTATAAGCCTACCTTTAATCCATCATCGACATACGCAATTTGTCAGCGACCATCGCTACAAATTCCGAATTGGTGGGTTTACCACGATCGACATTGATGGTATAGCCAAAAAATTTATTCATGAAATCTACATTTCCGCGATCCCAGGCCAACTCTATAGCATGACGAATCGCTCGTTCGACACGACTTGGGGTGGTTTGATATTTTACAGCGATCATAGGGTAAAGCTCCTTGGTTACAGCTCCTAGCAACGATACATCCAGGACTACGCTAACAATAGCATCCCGTAAATACTGGTACCCTTTGACATGGGCTGGTACCCCCATTTGATGGATCATTCGCGTGACTTCAACTTCATGATTCTTCGACGTCGGTGGCAAAATTCCATTTGAGAGCTGAGCATTTGCCATGTTATTCCCGTTTTTCCCCGCACTTGCTTGTTGAATTCCATTTAATGAATCCGGAAAATCATCTTGTAATTGGCGGATTCGTTTACCCAAGGTGTCGAAATCAAAAGGTTTTAAGATGTAATAATTCGCTCCAAGATTTACGGCACGTTGGGTCATTGATTCCTGTCCAAATGCCGTCAAAATAATAATTTTAGGTCTTTGGGCTGAATTTTGGAGTTTCTCAAGGACACCTAAACCATCAAGATGGGGCATTATAATATCTAATAGCACAACATGAGGTTCTTCCCGAGAAATTAATTCCAGAGCCTCATTGCCATGATACGCTACCCCAACTAATTTCATATCCTCTTGCCGTTCAATGAATTCTTTGACTATCTCCACAAATTCCCGGTTATCATCTGCCAATAAAACTCGTATAGGTCTTTGCATTTTCCCAGGATCCTCCTCGTTTCTGACATGTTAAATAAATATTTCGACAATCGATCCTATACTCCTTCTTTTGATAAGGGTAAATTGTCAATTTTATTAAAGAAAGAGCAGTTTTTATATAAAAACTGCTCTTTCTAAATTCTTTTTTAGATTCTAAGCTGCTTTATTTTTCAATAGTTGACTAGTTTCATTGATCATATTTTGGATAAATACACCGTATCCACGTTGACTATCATTGACAAAAACATGCGTAATTGCTCCGATGATTTTACCGTCCTGAACAATTGGGCTTCCACTCATGCCTTGGATTATCCCACCAGTAGTCTCTAGTAGCCTTGGATCAGTAACTCTCACGATCATATTTTTACTATCGGTACGTTTATGCATCACGCGGTCAATATTCACCTCAAACTCCTCAATCTTTTCTCCTTGAATTACTGTATAAATCTTAGCTGGGCCAACTTTAACTTCAGATTCCCAGCCAACAGGAATTGCTTCTTTATAATAAGGATTTATCACTTGTCCAGTTATTGAGCCAAAAATACCTGTCATGGTATTTTTTTCAATCGTTCCCATAAAAGCTGAATTTGAAACAAAGGAACCGATTTTTTCACCCGGATGACCTCGTTTACCTTTTTCAATGGCATAAATTGTAGAAGCGATGATTTTACCCTTGAAGACTTCAATTTTTTGGTTGGTATCTGCATCCGTAATAACATGTCCAAGTGCGCCATATTGCAGGGAAACTGGGTCTAAAAATGAAAGTGTTCCAACTCCTGCTGCTTCATCTCGAACAAATAAACCCACGCGATACCGACCCGTCTCTTTACAAAAGATTGGTTTTATAATTCTTTCTAGAATCTGATCTTGATGTTTGAATACAACATTAACACTTCCACTTTGTTCTCCAGCCTGATGAACTGCATTTGATACCTCCTGATCTGTGCGAACCTCTTGGTTGTTGATTTTCAAGAGGATATCTCCTACCTCGATTCCAGCTTCCTTGGCAGGAAATACCTTTTTTCCACTTTCGTCGACGACGGGCGCCTGCCCAACGACCATAACACCTTTCGTCTGCAAAGTTACACCAATGGATTGTCCACCTGGTATCAATTTCATTGGATTCATAACTTCAACTTCACCGGATCTTACGGGGAAAATTCCAAAAAGCTTGTAGGATACTTCCAGTTTTTTCGAGGATCCTAATGAATGAGACATGCCTGATGATACAGAAACAATTTGATTTTCAGTCACCTTTTCCACCTTAATAATTTTAGACAAAACACCCTTTAATTGAATTTCTTCTCTACCATTAAGATAATGATCTGGAAATTTCACTAACTGTTGAAAGTTTGGATTGAAACTAAGGAAGGTACAGAACAAGAGACTGACAAAAAATAAAGCGCTTTTCTTTTTCACTCTCTTATCATCCTCCACTCTATTTCTCCCCATTTTTTCTTCCTTTTTCCCCCTTTAAAATCGTAATCATAAATTAAGTGATTTCTATGTTAAATTAACCAATTTAGTTGCGTTTCATCCTGTAAAATACGTTCCATATTTCCTAAAACAACGCCAATTAAGACAAAAAAAAGACCGCATAATTATTTTTTGCAGTCTTTAACCATTAGAAAATCCCATAATTTAATTTTTTAAAAAAACAATAAGCAAGCTAGCGAGTACTCCACTCGAGTTTTACCTATGTTGTCTTGATCGCTGCCATAAATCCTGAGCGTGTTTATGCGTTATTTCTACTTCCCCGCCGCCGAGCATCCGGGCAAGCTCCTCTATACGCCCAGATTCAGACAATGCTTCCACCAGTGTTCGTGTTCTTTCACTATTCTCTTCTTTCACAATGCCATAATGAACATCTGCAAATGCAGCCACTTGAGCAGCATGAGTAATGCAAAAAACTTGTTTACTATCAGCAATTTTCGCTAGCTTTTCACCCACTTTATGAATAGTCCTACCGCCAACTCCGCTATCAACTTCATCAAAGATGAAGGTTTCTACAGATTCCACTTTAGCCAATAAACTTTTTAAGGCCAACATCAAGCGGGACATCTCTCCCCCAGAAGCAACTTTTGCCAAGGGTTTAGGGGGTTCTCCTAGATTGGCTGAAAAATAAAACTCTACCAACTCTGCACCGCCTGTCGTTGGCTCAATGTTCGGCACAAAACGAACTTCAAATCGACTTCTTTCTAAGCTCAAATCTGCTAGTTCAAGGGTTAGCCCACCCTCGATGGATTCAGCAATTATAAGGCGCTTCTGACTGAGCTTTTCTGAGACCGTTTTATAAGCCGAGAGCGCTTTCATTTTTTCTTTATGGATTGTTTCAAATCGTTCTTGGCTATGAGTGATTTGATCCAACTCTTCAAGCATTTTCAAACGTCTTTCTAAAACATCATTCAGAATTATCCCATATTTCCGGAGCCGATTCAACTGAATAAGCCTCTGTTCAATCTGTTCGAGTCTTCCCGGTTCAGACTCGAAGTTATCCTTATAAACCCTAACTTGGTCCGCCAAGTCTTCCACAGCATAATAAATGGATTCTATTTGATCTATTACATTAAACTCCTCATCCAGCCGAGCCAGCTCTTGAAGGGCCTTACGTGCTTGACCTAACAGGTCAAACACTGCGAGTTTGCCCATTGAGCCCTCATAAATTGCGATGTAAGCTTCAGAAACCAAATTCGTTATACGATCCGCATTGGCTAAGCGCTTCTTCTCCTGTGTGAGTTCTGCCTCTTCTCCAGGAAGCGGGTTAATAAGCTCAATTTCTTCAATTTGATAACGAAGGATTTCTTCTCTCTTTTGACGTTCCTCTTCGGAAATAGACAACTCCCGATCTTTGCGGATAATTGCCTGATAAGCTTTCACGGCTTCATTAACTATGTTGACGTCCTCCTGAAGCCCTCCTAGCGCATCTAAGAGGTCTCTATGGGTTTCTGGGCGAAAGAGAGATAGATGGTCTATTTGGCCGTGAATATCCACGAGTCCCACACAGAGTGAACGATAGAGGGTCAGGGGAATTGCCCGCCCTTGAAGTCGGCAGAGGTTTTTCCCTGAGGCATTCATTTCGCGATAGAGAAATAATTGGCCTTCTTCAACGGGGTAACCCGCCGATTCAAGTCTCAGGTAAGACTCTGGGGCGAGATCCTCGAATACCCCTTCGACCCTTGCCTGAGCTTCTCCATGCCGGATAAGATCTGCACTGGCTCGCCCACCCAAGAGAACCCCGAGTGCATCAATCAACATTGATTTTCCTGTCCCAGTTTCTCCCGTGAAAACCGTTAATCCTCTGCCGAACTTCAAGCGTACCGCTTCCATCAAGCCGAAATTCTCAACGTTCAACTCAGCTAGCATAATTCCCCTCCTATCCAAGCAAGGTGGTAATCCGCTCTAAGACCCCCGAAACAGCCTCTTTTGGCTTGATAACCAAAAGAATCGTGTCATCCCCTGCTATTGTACCGATGATTTCTTCCCAATTGCTATTATCTAGGACTGCTGCTAAAGCATGGGCATTTCCCGGGATCGTTCGAATGACGATTAGGCTTTCTGTGTCATTGATAGAAACCACAGTTTCGCGAAGTACACGCTTGAGGCGATCTTGCAGGTTAGTCGGATGCACTTCGTAAGGAACAGCATAACGGTATTCATCACCAGTACTAGGGACTTTAATTAAACCCATTTCCTTAATATCCCTAGAGACCGTTGCCTGCGTGACATCAAAGCCGGACAGATGCAACTTATCGGCAAGATCTTCCTGGGTACGAATGATCTCCTTGGTGATTATTTCCTGAACTTTCATCTGGCGTCGAGCTTTCATACACTAGCCTCCCTTTTCTCACTCATGCCAACGATCCCTCAACTTCTCTCGAACTACTTGGGGGAAACTGCGACTTCCTAACCGAATAAGTTGAGCCTTTATCGGAGCAGCTTTGATAATGACTGTTTCTCCTGAGTAAATCCTGACACTATGCCGCCCATCAAAGGTCACCAAACATTGCTCTCCACTGGCTAAGATAATTTCTAGTTCTTCCAGATCCGAGACAACCACCGGGCGTGCAGACAAGGAATGCGCAGCCAAAGGCGTCAATAACATTGCTTGAACATTCGGACTGATGATGGGTCCACCTGCCGAAAGCGAATAGGCCGTAGAGCCAGTTGGAGTTGAAACTATCAACCCATCGGCCGGATAACTTATGGTGGGTTCCCCCGACAGATTTGCTTGAAGCGTGATTACAGAGTCTGCACTTTCCCTAGAAAACACCACATCATTTAAAACGAGATGAGTTAAATCGGCCGTGTCCTCCCGTTTGACAACAGCATGCAACATCAAACGTTCTTGAATTATATAGTCCTGCTGCAAAACCTTTTCTAAGGCACCAAGAACGTCTTCTCGCTCAATTTCACATAAGAAGCCTAACCGCCCAAGATTAACCCCTAGTACTGGGATCCCAAACGATGCCCCTTCTCGAGCTGCTTGAAGAAGCGTGCCATCTCCCCCTAAGGAAATAACAAATTGTGTTCTGCGTTCTATTATATCTTTCCATTCTGTTAGAACGTCCCAGCCACGGGCTTCAAACCAAGCTCTAATTTGGTAGCTAACCGTCTGGGCTTCAGGTTTACTCATGTTGAGCCATAAACCAACGACTCTTTCCATTCGCTAATCCGTCTCTTTCTGAGCATTTTGAGCCACGCGTTCGAGCTCTAAATGCCAATCTATTTCTGAACCCTTTTGTAACCCCAGCCAAGCAAGGTATTCTATATTTCCTTCTGGACCACGTATTGGAGAATAATCCAAACCCCAAACATGAAAACCGACATTCTCTGCTTGGCTTAGAACGAACTCCAAAACTTGTTTATGAACTGATATATCTTTTACGACGCCTTTTTTCCCTACATATTCACGTCCTGCTTCAAATTGGGGTTTAATTAAGGACAACACCTGCCCGTCTTCTTTGAGAATGGCAAGCATAGCAGTAAATATCTTCGTAATTGAGATAAATGCGACATCTGAAACGATAAAGTCCACTTGCTCAGGAAGAGAATCTTTAGTCAAATAGCGAGCATTCACTCGTTCCATAGAGACAACACGGGGATCCGTTCGGAGTTTCCAATCCAACTGTCCATACCCGACATCCACCGCATAAACTCGTTGCGCACCGTTTTGCAAAGTACAATCCGTAAAGCCACCCGTCGAAGATCCTATATCTACAACCACTTTATCCTTAAAGGAAAGCGCAAACACTTCTACTGCTTTAGCTAGTTTTAAACCACCTCGAGAAACAAACGGCAGGGATTGTCCTTTTAGTTCGATCATAACGTCTTCTGATAGCTCCGTACCAGGCTTGTCCACGCGTTGTCCACCGACAAAAACAATCCCTGCCATCACCGATGCTTTTGCCTTTTCACGACTCGTTGCTAACCCGTTTTTAACCATTAATACATCAATGCGTTCTTTACCTTTAGCCACAATATCCCTTTCGTCCCTTCCGCGAGACTCCCACTTCTAGAAGGAGTGGTACCCGTACTCTAAATTCACCTGCCCAAAAACAGGCCTACTCGGACCCGGTAACCCGGTGAATCATGCGCAAACGTTCTGCTGCTTGAACAATCCCCTTAACTGATAAGCCATGAATGGCATGAAGTTGAGAAATTGAGCCTTGATCCACGAAGCCATCATACCCAATGCGTTCAAGCGCCACTCCGTCAATTCCTTCTTCTTCCAAAAGTTCCAAAATAGAACTTCCCATGCCACCCTGAAGGATATTGTCTTCGATCGTAATGATTTTTTTTGTTAGCCGCGCATAGTATGACAGAAGTTCGCGATCGAGTGGGTTAATATAACGCAAATTAATAACCGCAGCCTCCACGCCCCGATGACGCAACTCCTGAGCTGCCAGAAGACAAGTATTAACCATGGGGCCCACCCCAATCAAGGTTATATCCCTACCTTCACGTAAAACTTCTGCTTTGCCGATTGGAATTTCCTTTAACGCCTCATCCATTATCACACCCTGGCCTACAGATCTTGGGTAACGCAACGCCACCGGTCCGAAATGTTGCAGGGCCGTAAAGAGCATATGTCGTAATTCATTCTCATCTTTTGGAGCCATAAAGACCAGATTAGGAATAATTCTAAAGATTGAAATATCAAAGACTCCATGATGCGTAGGTCCGTCATCCCCCACGACTCCAGCACGATCGATCGCTAAGACCACGTTGGCCTGCTGTAGACAGACATCGTGCAGCACTTGGTCATAGGCACGCTGATAAAAAGTCGAGTAGATGGCGACGACCGGTTTAAGGCCCCCAAATGCCAACCCGGCAGCAAAGGTTACGGCATGTTGTTCTGCAATTCCGACATCATAAAAACGATCTTGAAATTGACTTGCAAACCCTTTAAGTCCGGTCCCATCTGGCATTGCCGCACTGATTGCTACGATTTTGGGATCTTCAAGGGCAAGAGCACAAAGAGTTTCTCCAAAAACCGCTGTGTAGGTCGGCGGTGCGGGTTTCTTGATGATCTTGCCTGTTTCCGGATCAAACGGGCCAACTCCATGAAACATAGCTGGATTTTCTTCTGCGGGTTTGTACCCTTTCCCTTTACGCGTCACGACATGGACAAGGATTGGTCCTTTTTTATTTTTAGCTTGGTTTAAAAGCTGTTCAACCAAGGCTTGATCATGTCCGTCAATCGGTCCTAAATACGTAAAACCAAGTTCCTCAAAAATCAATCCCGGAACCAGAAGATATTTTAAACTATCTTTGGCTTTAGCAACTGCTTTAGCCACTTTTGTTCCGATAACCGGAATTCGTTTTAATAGATACTCAATATCCTCTTTGCGCTTATCATACCATGGGTCAGCTCTCAATCGACTAAGATAGGATGACATAGCCCCAACATTCGGGGAAATAGACATTTCGTTGTCATTCAGTACCACAATTATATTGGTTTTACTATGTCCGGCATGGTTTAACGCCTCATAGGCCATGCCACCCGTCATTGCTCCATCTCCAATCACCGCCACAACATTGTGTCCCTCTCCCAGGACATCTCGTGCTTTGGCAAATCCAACGGCAGCGGAAATGGACGTACTAGAATGACCTGTTTCAAAGCAATCACAGGCGCTTTCTGCACGTTTAGGGAAGCCGGACAGACCACGATATTGTCGAATGGTCTTAAAACGGTCTAATCGGCCGGTTAAGAGCTTATGTACATAGGTCTGATGACCGACATCCCAGACAATCTTGTCGCGAGGGCTATCAAATGTCCGGTGTAACGCCAAGGTTAGTTCTACAACCCCGAGGTTCGGGGCCAAATGTCCGCCGTTCTTGGAGACCACGTCAATCAAAGTTTCCCGAATCTCTTGCGCTAGTTTTTCAAGTTCGTTCAAATTTAACGTGTGCGAGTCCTTCGGCCCATGAATACTTTCGAGCAGTCCCATCCTTCTTGCCCCCTTGTTATAGCGATGCGCGATGCGCGATGTGCGATGCGCGAGGTTCGAGATTCAAGGTTCGACTGTCGCGCATCGTGTATCGTGCTTCGTGTATCGTGCTTCGTGTATCGTGCTTCGTGTATCGTGCTTCGTGCCTCGCACTATAGGAGAAGCCCCACTATAATCCCTAAGCTCACACCCCCGAAGACTTCCAATGGGGTATGTCCAATAAGTTCTTTCAAGCGATCTTGATCAAAATTAGAGCTCGGATACAAACGTTCAACCAACTGATTGAGTACTTCTGCCTGTTTCCCCGCAGCTCGTCGTACGCCTGCCGCATCATACAACACAATCATACCAAAAACGGCGGACACAGCAAATATTGGGGAGTCCCACCCATAGTACTTCCCAATTCCTAATGCCAAAGCACTCACTGTTGCAGAGTGCGAACTTGGGAAACCGCCTGAGCTAAAAATGAGTTGGAAATTCAGTTTCCCAAAAATAACCACGCTCACAATAACTTTAAGTATTTGAGCTAAAGCCCAAGCTGTGACCGCTGAAATTAAAATGTTATTATGAAATATTCCAGGGATAATCGACATGCTAACAACCTCTTTCAATGCTGGCGTTGTTCAATAAAGGATGCTAGCTCACTTAAAAAGATTGCACCTTCATCAAATGGTTTCAAAGCAGATTGTGCCTTAATAATTTGGGCATGCAATTGATGCTCTGCGCCTTCGAGCCCAAGCAAGGAGACATAGGTTGCCTTACCCTGACGTAGGTCGCTCCCCGCAGTCTTACCAAGTATTTCACTGTTCCCTATTACATCTAAAATATCATCTTTTATTTGAAATGCCAGTCCCAACGCCTGGGCATAATCAGTCAGAGCCTCAACCTGGTGCTCCGTTCCTCCCGCTAAAATTCCTCCAAGTCGAGCAGAAACCGTCAGCAAGGCACCTGTTTTCCCTTTATGGATCTCTTCTATCTCGCTCAAGTTCAGTGTTTTTCCCTCTCCGGCCACATCCGCAACCTGCCCTCCAACCATACCATCTTTTCCAGCGGCTACTGCAACTTCACGAATAATACGAAGCTGCCTCTCAGGCAAGCCAACTCTTTGGTCAGCGAGCAGTTCGAAGGCATACGTCAATAACGCATCCCCAGCTAAGATAGCGTTGGCCTCCCCATATACCTTATGATTTGATAATCTTCCCCTTCGATAGTCGTCATTATCCATAGCTGGTAAATCATCGTGAATTAAGGAATATGTATGAATCAGTTCCAATGAAACCGCAGCAGGAAGTATCACCGCCACATCTCCTCCCACGGCTTTAGCAGAAGCCAGCGCCAAAACTGGTCGAATACGTTTTCCTCCCCCGATTAAGGAGTAATACATGCTCTGATTTAGGCTATCTTTGTCCCACTGCAATTGGGCGAGGAACTGTTCAATCAAGGCGAGATATCGTTCAAAGGTTACCTTGAACACGTTTGTCGTTCATCCTTCCATTTCAAAACTTGCAGGTTTTATCTGCAACTGTCCATCCGGACCAACAAGTAATATTTCCATCTGCTTTTCTGCTTGATTCAGCACGCTAGAACAATACTGAACAAGACCCACACCTTCCTTAAATAAACTTAAGGCCTTTTCCAAAGGAAGATCCTTTTGTTCCAGTGTTTTAACGATCGTTTCTAAATGTTGAAGACCTGTTTCCAGCGACACCGTCTCCTCTATTTCTTCCTGATCATCACCTATAACTGTAGATTCGTCTTCTGTCCACTTTTCTTTGCTCATCAGTTAATCTCCTTCTCTAAAACTTGACAACGTAAAGTTCCTTCTCCTAAACGGATCCGAATCTGTTCCTGAAGTTCCACCTCGCTCGCAGAGCGTAGAAGGGTTCCTTTATTATTATAAGTCAAGGAGTATCCCCGGCCCAGAATAGCCAGTGGGCTCAGTAAATCTAGTTTAGCGGTCAATAGACTCAGTATACCATTTTTAGCCGTTAGAAATCTAGTCATGCTATCCTGAAGGCGCATTTGCAGGTTATCTATTCGTTGACGATTCTGATCGATACGCCAGAAAGGATCTTTAAGCGGCCCCTTATTGGCCATCCCTTCCAGAATCTGCCGTTTCCGCTCTATGAGCATCCCCATCTCACCTTGCAGTCGAACACTCAGTTGAGCCACCTGCAATTGCAAATCTTGTAAGATAGGTACGGCGAGTTCAGCCGCTGCTGAGGGGGTTGGCGCCCTCAAATCCGCTACGTAATCCGAGATGGTTACATCGGTCTCATGCCCTACAGCGGATATGACTGGTATAACTGAGGCTGCTATAGCACGGGCAACTACTTCTGTGTTAAAAGCCCATAGTTCTTCTAAAGACCCTCCACCACGGCCAATAATAATAACATCGACTGCTCCAAATTGGTTAAGCCGAGCGATTGCCTGAGCTAATTCACGCGGTGCCGCTTCCCCTTGTACCGCAGAGGGCGCCAAAATCCAAGACATCCCTGGATGTCGACGACCCATGATATTAATAATATCCCGGATAGCAGCTCCCGTCGGGCTAGTCACAATTCCAATTCGTCGGGGATACCGTGGGATTTCCTTTTTAGTTAAGGGGTCAAATAGGCCTTCCTCAGCAAGTTTCTTCTTAAGTTGCTCAAATGCTAAATAGAGCTGACCCAGTCCACTCGGCTCCATCTCTTCGGCATAGAACTGAATAGTTCCCTCCCGTTCGTACATGCGGATATTCCCCCGAATCATGACCTTTAACCCGTCTGTCGGGATAAATCTCACGCGTTCGGATCGACTTCTAAACATTACCCCTTTTAGACTAGACGAATCGTCCTTCAGAGTAAAATACCAGTGTCCCGAAGCACGGTGGTTTTTAAAGTTCGAAAGCTCACCACTAATCCAGCAGTTTTGCAAATCTACTCTGTCTTGCAAAACTTGGGCTATTTGGCCAACAAGCTCGGATACTGTCCATATTTTAGGCACAATCTTCACCTCTTTATCGATGCACGAAGCGCGAGGTTCGAATATCGAACATCGCGCCTCTCACATCACAAATTTACCCTTTAGATCAATTTTAAAACTTTGTTTGAAGTAAACTTTTCAGTATTTATGAACAAACGTTACTTATTCATGCATCCACATCGAACCGCGCGCTTCGTGCTCACATTCTGCTTTGCACTTTCGCCACAGTCTCCGCACTAAGCACAGCCGCTTGCTTAAATAGTCTGGTTCGCTCGGCCTTTACCCGCTCTTGATATTCCTCATCTTTAATCCCAGGAAGATTGATGTCGACACTAAGCATCGCAGATTTTAGCGCACTTTCCGCTAAATATGCTGCCACGCCAACATCACTTATCGCTCCTTTGTTGCCAATGGGAGCAAGTTCCTTAGCTAACTGTAAGATTTTAAAACAATTTTGGGAAATCCCCAACGGGGTATCCGTGGCTGAGACTAAAACCTCTTGCATTTTCTCTGTACGCACGCTTTTTTCCTCTTCAGTGCTCTTCGGTAATTTTAGAACCGCCATGAAATTTGAGAATTCGGCGATATCCTGACTTAAACCAGTTTTCAATAAGGCAAGCACCATTTCGGCCTGTGATAAAATTTCCCTCGCTTGTGGTTCTACTTCTTTATACTTTTCCTTACCAATGGTGAGATTAGCTACCATACAAGTCATCGACGCGGCCAATGCTCCAACATAAGCGGAAACACTCCCCCCACCCGGTGTTGGCGAGGAGCTGGCAGACACCGTCAGAAATTCCTCTGTCGTCCATTCCCAAACTTCACTTGTGTCCATTAACGCGTACCCCCTTGCAGAACAATTCCTTTTAGGACATTACGCATAACCAAAGCAGTGGTCAAAGAACCGACTCCACCCGGTACCGGAGAAATCAACGCGGCAACTTCTTGAACGGTTTCAAAATCCACATCTCCGCAAATTCCACCTGGAATTTCATTGATCCCCGCATCGACGACAATGGCGCCCGGCTTGACCATATCTTTTTTAATCAATTTAGCACGTCCTACCGCCGCAATCAAAATATCGGCTTGACGGGTGAAAGCCCCTAAGTCTGGTGTTTTGGAGTGACAAATTGTCACCGTGGCATTATGTTTCAAGATTAGAAAAACAAGTGGTTTACCCACAGTTTCTCCTCGCCCAACTATAACGACATGTTTTCCAGCAATCTCAACCCCACTACGCAGAAGTAATTCGATACAGCTTTGCGGAGTTGCCGGGAAAAGCCCGTCTTCACCGCTTAAGATATATCCACGATTGATCGGATGAACCCCATCTACATCCTTATCCGGACGCACTGCGGCCATGATTTTTTCTTTGCGCATTCCCTTAGGCAGAGGAAGTTCAATCATAATGCCATGAACTTCAGAATCCTGGTTTAAACTTTCAATCCGCTCTAAAACTTGAGCTTCCAGAGAATCTCCTGGCAGTACAAAAAGTTCAAAGCCCATCCCAATGCCTTCACAGACTTTCTGCTTTGACCTAGCATAAACCACTGAAGCAGGGTCATCTCCGACTAAAATTACCGCAAGTTTCGGTTGTACCCCTTTATCTTTCCACTGCGTGATTTCCTCACGAATTTCTTCCTTGAGAATCTTCGCCACCGCTTTACCATCCAATAATTGAGCCAATTGACACACTCCTTTACTTTGCTTTTAGATACTTATCTATACCACTAGCAGCCTTTTTACCAGCTCCCATTGCTAAAATAACGGTAGCAGCTCCTGTAACAATATCTCCACCCGCAAAAACACCAGGCTTAGAGGTCATTAAGGTTTCATCGTCAACAACAATGTTACCGCGTTTGTTCAAATCCAATCCTGGAGTGGAGGTTGTTACCAAAGGATTAGGTCCTTGCCCAATCGCTACGACCACTGTATTCATCGGAATTTCGAATTCTGATCCTGAAATAGCAACCGGGGAACGTCGCCCAGAAGCGTCCGGCTCGCCAAGTTCATAGCGCAAGCAGGTTAAGCTCTTAACCCACCCTCGCTCATCTCCTTGGATAGAAACAGGATTCGTTAGGAGACGAAATTGTATGCCCTCCTCTTCAGCATGCTCTAGCTCTTCAATCCTTGCTGGCATCTCAGCACGAGAACGACGATAGATAATATAAACATTTTCTGCGCCTAAACGTAAGGCGGTGCGCGCGGAATCCATAGCGACGTTTCCCGCACCGAGAACAGCTACATTTTTTCCTACTTTTACCGGGGTTGCATGGTCAGGAAACTTGTAACCCTTCATCAAATTAGTCCTGGTTAAAAATTCATTCGCGGAATATACCCCATTAAGATTTTCTCCAGGGATATCCATAAAGTACGGAAGTCCGGCACCTGTACCAATAAACACAGCGTCATAGCCATTTTTCATCAGTTCATCCACCGAAGTAATTTTTCCGACCACTTGGTTCGTAAGAATTTCAACTCCCATTTTTTTAAGGTTAGTTATTTCTGTCTGCACAATTTCCTTTGGCAAACGAAACTGAGGAATTCCGTACATCAAAACGCCCCCAGCAACGTGCAAAGCTTCAAAAACCGTCACCGCATGCCCGGCTTTTGCTAAATCACCAGCGCACGCCAATCCTGCAGGCCCAGCACCGATGATGGCAACACGTTTACCGGTCGGCTCCACCTTTTCGAATTTCACTTCACTTGACTTCATGCCAAAGTCCGCAGCAAAACGTTCTAAACGGCCAATGGCTACTGACTCTCCTTTGATTCCAAGGATACATTTACTTTCGCATTGGACTTCTTGAGGACAAACTCGACCACAAACTGCCGGCAAGGAATTCTTAATTTTTAGAACTTTTGCCGACTCCTCAAAATCCCCTTCAGCAATCTTTTTGATGAAATTCGGAATGAGGACTTCGACAGGACATCCCGAAATGCATAATGGGTTCTTACATTGTAAACATCGTTTTGCTTCTTCAACAGCCGTTTCCTCTGTGTAACCTAGGGCTACTTCCTCGAAGTTATGTGCCCTAACCAGAGGCTCTTGGCAAGGCATTTCGTGACGAGGTATTTTAACTTTCTTTGTCTTCTCTACATTTTCTGCCATTAGTGATGTCCTCCTTCATGGTCACATTCCAGCCGAGCCTTGGCCCGGTTCTCTTCGTCCTTAAAAAAAGCTAAACGTTTCATAGCTAAATCAAAATCAACCAAATGTCCATCAAATTCCGGTCCATCCACACAGGCGAATTTAGTTTCATTGCCCACACTAACTCGACAGGCACCACACATTCCAGTCCCGTCAACCATGATTGGATTCATGCTGACAATCGTTTTTATGCCCAAGGGTCGAGTATAATCCACAACTGCTTTCATCATAACCATGGGACCAATTGCCCAAATCACCTTCACCTGATGTCCTTGGCTTAAGACCTGAGCTAGCCCATCTGTCACAAACCCTTTAACTCCCTGGCTACCATCGTTAGTAGCAATAACAACTTCGTTACTCACTGCCCGCATTTCTTCTTCTAAAATCAGAAGATCAGCACTCCGTGAACCTAAAACGGAAATCACATGATTTCCTGCGGCTTTTAAAGCCCGTGCGATCGGATAAATAGGAGCAATCCCCAGACCCCCTCCAATACAAACGACAGTACCATGATTTTCAATTTCTGACGCTACTCCTAACGGTCCAACAAAATCTTCAAATTCATCCCCTTCATTCATCGCCGTAATGAGGGCTGAAGAATATCCAACATCTTGCACAACAATCGTGATGGTACCTTTTTCTCGATCAAAATCCATGACTGTAAGTGGAATACGCTCCCCCAGATCATCAACACGAACAATAACAAATTGGCCTGGCTCTACTTTAGCGGCCACTGCCGGTGCGTCAACTTCTAGCAAGGCAATTGCCGGGGCCAATAGTCTTTTTTTAACAACGCGGTACATTTGACTCCTCCTCAATATTAGGTAATTTTAATCAATTCCGAGACACCCACTTCTATAAGTGGGTGTCTCGATTTCCACTTCGGTGGGGGTAGACTCCCCCACCGAAGCCTCGATGTTCAGCTTTAGCTGAACGAGTTCACTTTACTCATATCTTTATATTTATTCGAGATGTTTATGCTTTTTCCTTCAAAGATTCGACATCAAATCTATAAATTCACAAGCTTAAGCTTATTAACACAAAGAAACAGCCCAAGACAATTACTTGCTTAGGGCCCTTTTTGTTCTACTTTTAAGACACTAGCGACGACCCGGTCAAGAATCCCATTAACGAAATTTGCCGATTCCTCGCCCCCAAAGCGCTTCGCTAATTCGATCGCTTCATTGAGACTCACTCGTCCCGGAATATCCGGACAAAAGAGAATTTCATACGTAGCTAAACGCATTACATTCCGATCCACATTCGCCATACGGCTAAGCGTCCAATCCTGAGCAAATGAAGCAATCGTTTGATCAATTTTCTCCAGATTGGCTATCGTCCCAGCAACTAGTTCCTGGGCAAAAGGCCTACTGGTCTCAGGTACAACAAATTCTTCTGCCCAATGCTCCACTATCTCGGAAGTGATCAGAGATTCTTTTGTTAAATCTCTTTGAAAAAGTACTTGTAAGGCTGTTTCACGGGCTAATCTTCGGCTCAAGAAAATTCCTCCTAGTACTTTTTAATAGTTCTTTCTAACCAAGCCGTAACAGCTTTATTATCATCTTGTCGTTTTCCTATCACAAATCCCAAAGTGGCAAACAGGATTAATACTAGGGTGCGCCAAAAACCAAGAGTTACCATTAGGAAACCCATAACTAATCCGATAGAGGTTCCAATAAGTTTACCTGGATGATTGTCTATGGACCAAACAAAAAATCCGGAGATTTCGGCTCCCATTTTTGACCAGAACTCACTCATCGGACACGTGCCAAATTAGCCTTTTCCAGACTTACCACCAGCACTTTCACCTCTGTCACCATAATTCCAGTATACAGCTCGACATCCTCCTTGACCTTCGTTTGAAGTTCTTCGGACATTATTGAGATGCGCCCACCTTGCTCAAATTGGCAAGAAATCATAATTTCAAGTCCAGTTTCTCGCTCTCTAAGGCTGGATTTAACCTTCATCACACCCGACAACGAAGTCGCACTTCGTGCAATAATCTCCTGTAATGCATCCGAAGAAATTCGCACATTACCACCTTTGGAGGGGGTATGAAATGAACGCTCCGAACTTTCACGCGGTCGCAAAAATAAAAGTAGTCCTAGCAAAAGCAAAACAGCAGCTATAACAGTGCTTTCCCATGGGTTTGCTCTTAACCACTCAAGTCCATCGGAAAGCAGAATATAAGGAAACCCCCACCCAGTGGCCATGGCTAATATCCAAAGAGCACCAAGGGTTAGGGTAAGTCCTAAAGCATAGGCCAGCATTTGTGGTCCTCTCTTTCAGAGCCCTCCCTGGCACATCCAAAGGGGGCCCACTCTACTTCAAACGAAAATCTTCATCCTTGATTTTAGTTTCCAGGACCGGTTTAGAAGTCACCCCTTGCACATGAACATTGGCTTCTACGACCCTGAGCCCAGTCATGCTTTCAATGGCTTCCTTCACAGATTCCTGCACACTCAAGGCAACATCAGGAATTGATACTCCATACTCCACCACAATAAAAAGGTCTACAGCAACCTCATGTTCGCCGACTTCAACCTTAACTCCTTTTGATAGGTTTTTATTTCTTCCTAATATGTGGGCAAGATCTCCTACAATACCCCCGCTCATGCCAACTACGCCCCCAACTTCAGAAGCAGCTAACCCGGCAATGACTTCGACTACTTCGTCAGCAATCCGAATAGAACCGAGGGAATTGTCCGTTCCCGATCTTTCCATGTCGTCCCCTCCATTTCGATGTTCGAAGTAAGAGTTTCGAAGCTCGAATATCGCACATCGCATTACGCACTAAGTACCAAGATAAGTTCAACTTATCAGCAGTGGATTTAAAGCCATCTAATGTAAGCTTTCATTATCCGATGTTGTTGCTATTATAACAAACCAAATCTGATCTGGCAAAGGCAATTTGCAAAGTTCTAAGTTCTAAGTTCTTGCATCGCGCATCGAATTCTATTCCCCTAAAATACGGCGCTGGATAAAATTAGTGTAAACTTCCCCCCTGCGGTAGAAAGCATTGTCCAACACCTTCAAATGAAAAGGGATTGTCGTATAAATCCCTTCAATGACAAATTCTTCAAGAGCTCGCTTCATTCGTGCTATAGCCTCTTGCCTTGTGGCACCCCAGACAATTAATTTTCCCACCATTGAATCATAGTAGGGGGGGACCGTATACCCCTGATATACTGCGCTGTCTACTCGAACTCCTGGTCCACCTGGAACATGATAAATTTTGATCATCCCTGGTGAAGGCATGAAGTTCTTATCTGGGTGTTCCGCATTAATTCTGCATTCTATTGCCCACCCTCGAAGTTGAATGTCATCTTGAGTATAACCCAGCGATTCACCTGCTGCTATGCGAATTTGTTCCTTGACTAAATCAAGCCCCGTAACCAACTCCGTCACCGGATGCTCAACTTGAATTCGCGTGTTCATTTCAATGAAATAAAAGTTCCCGTGACGATCCAATAAAAATTCGATCGTCCCTGCATTTGAATAGTTCACCGACTTGGCTGCTTTGACCGCTACTGCACCCATTTCATTTCTTAATTCTGGGGTCAAGGCGCTAGACGGAGATTCTTCTAAGAGTTTTTGATGACGCCGTTGTAAGGAACAATCCCGTTCTCCCAAATGGACTACATTACCATATTTATCGCCTAATATTTGAAACTCTATGTGTCTAGGTTCTTCGACGTATTTCTCAAGGTAAACTTCCGAGTTGCCAAAAGACGCCTGAGCTTCACTTTGGGCTGCATGGATGGATTTGCTCAATTCTTTAGAGTTTTGAGCGACCCGCATTCCCTTACCACCGCCACCTGCCGACGCTTTAATCAATACGGGATATCCGATTTCGTTCGCAACCGTCCCCGCCGTTTCTTCATTCTTGATGATATCTTTAGAACCAGGAACCACAGGAATACCGCACTCAATCATAGTTTTCCGCGCCGTGGCCTTATCTCCCATGGTTTCAATGACTTTGGGAGATGGCCCGATAAACGAAATACCACATGATTCACATATCTCGGCAAAGCGGGCATTTTCAGATAAGAAACCGTATCCAGGGTGAATTGCATCAGCACCTGTTAATTCCGCTGCACTAATAATATTGGGGATATTAAGATAACTCTTGGCACTTGCTATCGGGCCGATGCAAATTGCTTCGTCCGCCGCCTTGACGTGCAAAGCTTCTCGATCTCCTTCAGAAAAAACAGCGACAGTCTCAATATCGAGTTCGCGACATGCCCGAATAACGCGCAGTGCGATTTCTCCTCGATTCGCGATCAAGATTTTCTTAAACATACTATTTCTCCTTATTTCCCAATGATGAACAACGGTTGGCCATATTCGACAGGTTGCCCATTCTCAACAAGAATCTGAATGATTTTGCCCCCTATTTCTGATTCAATCTCATTCATCAATTTCATTGCCTCAACAATGCAAACAGGCTGCCCTACTTCCACCTGCTGGCCTACTTTAACATAAGCAGGCGCTTCTGGGGACTGTGAACTATAAAACGTTCCTACCATAGGAGAAGTAATCATTTCCGTGTCCGCCGCCGAAACATCTGGTAACGGCTCTTTAGAGAATGCTTCAATACTGGTTGAAGGTTGGGCAGTAGAGTGTGCAACAACACGTTCCATCTCCTCTTGGCGAGCGTTAGCAGTTACTGGAACACTGGTCCCCACACTTGGTCCTTTGCGAATGGATATTTTTACTCCATCGCTTTCAAGATTTAATTCGCTAATTTCAGTTTCATCTATGATCTTAATCAATTCTTTTATTTCTTGTAAATTCAATTCTGAATCCTCCTTAGACAACAATGTTGTCCGCGTTTCATTCGTTCCCTTCGTTCCTTCTCTTGATATGACGCCAGCCTGTCGCTCCTCAAAAAACTTCTTAGCAACTTGAGGGAAAATGGCATAACTGATCACATCTTCTGGAGAACGCGCCAATCCAGCAATTTCTCGCGCTGCCTTCTCTAGACCAGGTTCGAGGATATCTGCAGGTCGAACGGTCAGAGGTTCTTCAGCGCCGATGATTTTCTTCTGGATTTCAGGGTTTATTGGAGCTGGTGGACGACCATATAAACCACGTACATAGGCCTTTACTTCACCAGGTACTAATTTATATCTTACCCCACATAACACGTTTAATACAGCTTGCGTCCCAACGATCTGACTTGTAGGGGTGACCAGCGGCGGATAACCTAATTCGGCTCGAACTTTTGGTATCTCCTCTAGGACTTCATGAATACGTTCCAATGCCCCTTGTTCTTCCAGCTGAGATACAAGGTTGGAGATCATCCCCCCTGGAACCTGGTGCTCGAACACTCTCATATCCGAGATGCGAGTTATACCACGTTCGAAACCTTGGCTTTTTCGCAATGCTTCAAAATATTTTGCAATATGAAACAAATTACGCATATTCAACCCGGTATCATATCCCGTGTCTTGTAACGCCCGCACGACTGTTTCTACGGGTGGTTGACTTGCACCGAAAGCTAACGGGACACTGGCGGTATCCAGCACATCCGCCCCTGCTTCTACTGCCTTTAAATACGCAGGTACGGCAATTCCGCCAATATAATGGCTGTGCAAATGAATCATGATTCCTAACTCTTTTTTCAATAATGAAACCAATTCGAATGCCTTGTACGGAGTTAGCAATCCGGCCATATCTTTTATACAGAGGGAATCTGCACCAAGTTCGGCGAGTGCAGTGGCTGTTTCTAGGTAATGTTTTATCGTGTGCACTGGACTTATGGTATAGACAACAGATGCTTGAACATGGGCACCTGCCTTTTTAGCCGCTTCCATGGGAACAACCATATTTCTAACATCGTTTAACGAATCAAAAATACGGATAATATCAATCCCATTTTTCACACTCAGCGACACAAATTCTCGAACTACATCATCTGGGTAGTGTTGATACCCAACTAAGGACTGGGCTCTTAATAACATTTGCAGTGGTGTTTTTTTTGCATGTCTCTTGATCTGACGTAACCGTTCCCACGGGTCCTCACCTAAGAAGCGCAAGCAAACATCAAATGTGGCTCCTCCCCATACTTCTAGCGAATAAAATCCTGCCTCATCCAACTCTGTCAGAATTGGCAGCATATCTTCAGTTCGCATCCGAGTGGCCCAAAGGCTTTGGTGAGCATCCCTTAACGTTGTATCCGTAATTTTGACTGGTTTCACTGCCTTTACCCCTCTCTGTATTCTCCCTATCGTTTAAAAATCCCTGCAATAGGTAATTCTTTTATCCACATCCAATACTCCCACTTCAATAAGTGGGAAAATTGGACATATATTTATTATATGGGGACACCTTTAGTTTTTCAACGAGATGACGATAAGTATACAGTATTTATGGCATATAAAAAGAAACTGCCACCTATTAGTCAACAGTTTCAGGAACTCGATGAAAATACTAGCGTTGGGCGATATTCCATAATCGAATGTAGCGCCTCGCATGACTAAATAAGAAATTTTAAAACCGCCTGCAAAAGTTCATCTGGTCGAATAGGTTTAACTACAAAGTCCAAAGCACCTCGTTTTATAGCTTCTGAAACTATACTTTCGTGAGCGACTGCACTACACATGATCACTTTAGCCAATGGGTTGAATCTTAGTATTTCCGAAAGGGCATCCAAGCCGTCAAGTTCTGGCATAGTTATATCCATAATTGTCAGGTCAGGCTGATCGGATTTGAAACGTTCCACAGCCTGCCGGCCGTTTTCAACTTCTACTATATTATTTAAGCCCTTACGCGCGAGAATCTGACAAATCATCAAACGTACGAAACTTGCATCGTCGGCAATAAGGATTTTGCTCATTCTATGTGCCCTCTCCCTCTAAACCAGGACTTTAGTCCTGTCCTCAGCTCTATAAACCAGGACTTTAGTCCTGTCCTCAGCTCTATATGTTCGTGCTGCTAACCTCTTTTTCCTGCAATAAAAATCAGAAATCATAATAAATATTTCATTTACTTTTTAATTGATATGGTAACCTTATCCAGACGAGCTTTTGTCGCTCGAACTACGATGTCTTGAATGATACTCACTTCATTTGGCGTTAAGCTAGTTGCATACACAATTACAGTGACGTTATCCGGAAATACCTCTGCCACAACATCTTGAAACCCTTTTATTTTGAGAAGATTTTCGATTTCTCCTTCTTTTTGTATTTTCGTACTGAGTTCCAGCCACTTTTCTTGAGCTTTTTCTATATTTTTATCAACTGTTGAAGTTAATAACTCTGAGAGCATCGCTTTTGTCTCCTGGCGTAACTGATCTCTTTTCAAGCGATAATTAACGAAATAATTTTCTCCTGAAACGTTCTGTTTCACTATTTCAACCTCAAACTGTATCGAAGAGTCCGCCAGGGAAGCCTCGACGGGTAAACTCGCTTGGTGTGAAAAATAAGCAGGTGGTTCGGCCTTTATCAACCAAATTCCAAGGACTGCAAGGGTCACCACCAAGCTCACGAGTCCCCCCAACCATAGCTTAGACTTGTATCCGATAAATAGGATGACTGGCCGCTTTACTCTACTATTAAACATCGTTATGATCCCCCCATCGGCACGACGGTAATTTTCGTACCTGGTATACCAAGGAGTATTTGTACCGCGCTATGAATATTTTCTCTCACTTTTGCATCCCTAGCTCCCTCAGCAATAATCATAACTCCAGCAACCTCCGGACGATCTTCCATCACCATAACCGGTTGGGATGAACCAGGGGGCATAACTACTTGATTATTTTCCGTTACCTCCGTCGTTTCCCGAGTTCCTCCAGCCTTATCTATCTCCTTTGTCGTACGTTGCGTACCATTTTCATTGCGCGCATACTCAGTTTTCAGCCCCGTCGAATAGCTTACCGAGACTTGCACCTTGCCTACCCCTTCCATCTGTAATAAATTGGCTTGTAGCTTGCTCTCTAATTCCTTTTCCAGAGCCCCTATTTTTGTTATTGAGCCCAACAAGGGGGTTGTCTGAGTAGACTTAGTCATTGTGCCCTGGGCGGGCGTTGCTGGCCCTTTGCCAAAGTAGATGAGTGACATACCAATCGCGATTATGGTAACTAATCCAACGAGCATTCTGTCCGACGCTGAAATTCCTTTAATTAGCTTCATATTCAAGATCTCCTTCCCAGCAAATTTTCTTCTAAGGCACATTCAAGAAAATATTAAGTGAGTAAGTCAGTCAATTTTGTGTCATATGCCTAACCTTCTTGAACAATAATATTTTCTTTTGGAATGCTCATGATCTCGGCAATCCTTTCACGTACCTTATCGGCCCTAGCGGAGTGATTTAGCGTGGTAGGAGGGGATTGTCCGATCGTAATGGGTTGAACCGGAGATATTTCTCCTTGGGCAGAAACGAGTGTAACCTTCATCAAAATTATCTTAGGCTGATCAGTTAACCCTCCTGCTCCCTCTTCAAATTCGATGTCCACCTCCGCTCCCTCAACTCCGTCAGTACCCAGGGTGAGTGCTTTAATTTGATGTACAAGAATCTGTCGATATTGCTCTTGAACCGTATCTCGTGCCAATTTCAGTCCTTGTCCTTCCGTGGCTATTGCCGGCATATCCTGAGGAACCGTCACTGTCCAAGCTGGTATTTCCATCTCCAAGGGAGTATGCAAGAACGTTGTAATCGGAGCAAGAACTGCAGAAATCACAAATAGGCCCATCACCATCTGCACAAACCCACGCATCGATTTATTAGGAAGCAACATTTCCAGAAAGGTGGCCAATAGTAAGATCACGGCCAAATTGCGTACAAGTGTATGTAACGTCTGCACAGTGATTCTCCTCCCCGCCTTAGTGCAACATCACTGAAAATGTTCCCGTTCCTATGACGACAGCGACGGTCATAAAAAACATAACTGCTACCGCAGCTACCGTTACTAGAATAAGGGTTAGACCCTTGGACATATCCTGCAGACTCTCCGCAAGTGCCTTTTCACCGAGTGGTTCGATGAGGGCTGCTGAAATGCGAAACACAAGGATCATCGCTAATAGCTTCACCAAAGGAACCACAACGATCACGATAATGGCCAGCAAGGCAATGATTCCTACAGCATTTTTGAGTAGTAAACCGGAGGTAATAACGAGTTCGACCGCATCTTTAAAAAATTTTCCTACGACTGGAACAAGATCCGCCGAATACTTAGCTGTGCGAAAAACTACGCTATCCGCAACCCCTCCCGTCACCCCTTGAACCGTCATGACCCCTATAAACACAGTCATGATAACGCCTAAACTCAATTTTCCCCCAAATTCCAGAAGTCCAGCGAGTTTACTTAGCTTAAATTGTTCAGAAATATGATTAAAAAGTCTTAGCACGGCTGCCAGAAAAAAAAGCGGTAACACAACCGTTTTAATCATCGTAGCCAAGACAGCTAGGCTCCCCATGATGAGTGGCTTAAATAAGGCTGCGCTAGTTAAATTCCCCATAGAGATCAGTAACGTTAACAGCACCGGAAACAACGTTTGCATCAGACCAACCATCTTATCCATGGTTTCCGTAGCGACCCCTAAGGCCTCCCGAAAAGACGTTAGGGCCAAACTGACCAGAACAAGGTAAGTCATAACCTGTGCGACTTTCCCAACATTTCCGTCATAGGCTACCTGCAGCTGCCCCAACACCGCACAGAGTACGGCCAAAATAAGTAACTTGCCGATTAAAGGAGCACTACTTAAAACTTCCCGTCCAAGTATTCCTATTAAGCTCTGGCCTAACTTTTCTGGACGTAGATCCAGCGTACCACTCTTTAAATCCTCAAACATTTTAGCCAACGAAAAACCAGGTTTGGCCTTCAAGACATCAGAGTCCAGTTGTTCGAGAAATCCCCGCATTTGACTCAGATCAACCTGTTGTGAAAGTCCCATTGACTCCGTTGCTGGAGAAACCTCCTCGGCCAGTACAGGAGAAGTTGTCCCATTCAACAAAACGACAAATAATAGTAACCTGACGAAGAATCGCCTCAAATACATCACCTCACTGAACGAGTCGTATCAGTGACTCTGTTATGGCTACAATAATAGGAATGGCTAAGACAATGACAGCAACTTTAGCCGCTAACTCAATTTTACTGGCCAAGGCACCTTCGCCCGCATCACGGCAGATTTGAGCACCAAACTCAGCCAGATAGGCAACGCCCACAATCTTTAAAACAATCAGTAAGTAATAGGAACTTATATTGGCCTGATCCGCCAGGTTCTGGAGTAAATCAACAATGATTTTAATCTTACTCATCACGAGGATAAAAATCGACGCACCTGCCAAAATTGTGAGTTGCAAAGCAATTTCCGGTCGTATCTGCTTCAAAACAACACTAATTACTGTAACAATCAGGGCTAGTCCTACGATTTGCCATATTTCCACGTTTTAGCCCCCTAATAAAGGTTAAAAACACTCTTAACCAGGGTAAATAATTCCGCGATCGACTGTACTACAATATAGAGAACCACAATAACGCCTGTCATGGTAACGAGCTGAGCCATTTCCTTGCGGCCGGATTGCTCCAGAACGATTACTAAAACGCCGACCAAAATACCAATCCCGGCAACGGTAATGATAAGGTTAAAGCTCATATCTCGACTCCTCTCCATGGTTAAATTAAAATGAGCACACCTGCGATCCCACAGAGAAAACCCAGATAGGACCACATCTTAGCTTGTTTATCAGACCACATTCCTGCTTGCTCCTTCATTAAGGCAAGTTGACGTTGAACTAGGTCTAATTGTTTGTGTTGCTCACGACTGTCCGAGCGCCCTAATCCTTTGCCAACGTCACTGATCACTTGCCAATCTTCTTGTTTTAAACTAAAATTTTGGGTTTGTTCAGATATTGTCGCTTTCCAAGCCAAGCTCGCTGACTCTCCCCGCTGCAAACGTTCCTGAAGTTCTGCAAAGAAACCTTGCCAAGGTTGATCCGTACGTTCCTTCACGATACCAAAGGCCTCTGGCAAAGGGGTCGCCCCCCAAACAATTTCCGTGTCCAGAAGGGCCAAGGCCATTAAACATCCTCGTAATTCCACCGGTCTCAGTCTAATTCGGTGAGCCAACCATAATCCCAAACTCCCGCACCCTGCGATGAGTGCGACACACCCTAATATGAGCATCACAGGAGCCTCCCTGTCTTAAGATCATAAACTCCGTCGATCGTTCCCGGTCCACGCTTTCTACTTAACACAACCAGACGTTCAAATACTCCTTGCTCCAGCAAATGAGCTAAGATCGGCCTATCCCGTGCTTCTTCTAAAGAGCTGGCATGCGCTGTACTAAGAATCCGCACCCCGGTACGCAAGGCATCTTCTATGGCGGTCACATCGTCGATGTGACCAAGCTCATCCATGGCGATCACTTGAGGTGCCATAGAACGAACAATCATATTCATCCCACTAGCCTTTGGACAGCCATCCAACACGTCTGTTCTGTATCCCAAGTTATAAGTGGGCACCCCTTGCCACATCCCCGCCAATTCCCCACGCTCATCTACGACGCCGACGGTCTGCCCCTTAAAGTCTATTTGAGGAACACCGTCACTGATGATACGAATTAAATCTCTTAAAAGAGTTGTCTTGCCGGCACGTGGTGGAGATATCAAGAGCGTATGATACAGGATTCCGTCTGTTCCTAAAAGCAAAGGCAATATCTTGAAACCTCTTCCCGGAATATTCCGGGCAATACGAAGATTTAAGGAGGAAACATGCTTCATCGTTTGAATCTGACCGTTCTTTAAAATTGCCTCTCCTGTCACCCCCACTCGGTTTCCCCCAGGAAGGGTTAAAAACCCTTTCTTGAGATCTTCTTCGGCAGCATAAACAGAACTATGGGTCATCCGTTCCAGAGCACAGACAAGGTCTTCCTGCTTTACAAAATATGCCTTATCTGGGTTACTTACTCTACCTTCCCGGTTTAGGAAACGATCTGTGTCAGATGTACGAACCAAGAGTGGCTGATCCACTCGTAAGCGTATCTCTTCAACCTCGTGAAAGGAGATAGTCTTGATCTTATCTAAAATAGAGCGAACATCTTCACCAAACCACTTAGCTATATCCCTCCATAAGTCCCTACTCTGATCTGAGCCGAAACAGCTCTCCTCCTCTGCCTGCAGGGACTTGCCCTTAGGAATAGCGAGCGTCACTTTAGGCACCTTATTGACAGATAGCGTGTAATGTAGCGACACATTATTGCCCCCCCTTGATAGAAGGTATGTCTACAGTTTTGATTTTAGACATAATTAAGAGGAAGTATCTTAGCCCGGTCGCGGGGACGGTTTTAGACTTGCATTAAGAGTCCTATGACGCAGTTAAGCCGGGAGCATACTGGTATGCTCCCGGCTTAACTTAAATGGATTGTGTTCCTGACCTCTGATTTCTGTCTCCACTAGGCCCGTTGAAGATAGCTTCCAGTCCTGGTATCGATGATCAATACATCCCCTTCATTAACAAAGAACGGAACTTGTACCACTGTACCTGTTTCCAAGGTTGCGGGTTTTGTTCCTCCAGTTGCCGTATCTCCTTTTACTCCTGGTTCAGTAGCAGAAACGGTAAGTTGGACAGTATTTGGCACATCGACTCCAATAACCTCGACATCAAAAAAGAGCACCCCTAGGGTCATGTTTTCTTTCAGCCACTTGACCCCATCGCCAATTTGCCCCGCCGTCAGAGATATTTGTTCATAAGTTTCCTTGTCCATGACCACAAAATGTTCTCCATCTTTATAGAGATAATCCATATCCCGCCGCTCAACGTGAGCCTTCGGTATTTTTTCTCCGGCATTAAACCGCCGTTCTACAACTCCACCCGTTTTCACGTTTTTCAGCTTAGTACGAACAAAGGCCGCCCCTTTCCCTGGTTTAACGTGTTGGAAATCAACCACTGAAAAAACATCACCATCTATTTGGATTGTTACACCTGTCTTAAAATCATTTGCAGAAATCATAAATATCTTTTTCCCCCTAAATATTTTAGTATTGTAAAAACCTCACTCAAAGAGAATGAATTCTTTCGGCGCCTGTGTCAAGACTTCGCAGCCATTTTCAGTGACCAAAACGATATCTTCAATCCGAACTCCACCCCAATCCGGAATATAAATGCCCGGTTCGACTGTAATGACCATGCCCGGTTCAAGTACGCGCTCTTCTCGCATATTCAGGTTTGGCCCTTCATGGATGGCCAGTCCCACGGAATGTCCTAGTCCATGGCCAAAGTAATCGCCATAGCCAGCATCCTCAATAATTTTTCTAGCTACCGCGTCCACTTCTTTTCCGGTCTGCCCTGGCGCAACCGCTGCAATCCCTGCCCGTTGGGCTGCCAATATGACCTCATAAACTTCTCGGTGCTTGTCCCCCGGCTCCCCCAAAAAAACCGTCCGTGTTATATCGGAGCAGTAGCCCTGATAGATCGCTCCAAAATCCATCGTCAGGAACTCACCTAAATTAATCTTCTTTGAACTGGCCGTGCCGTGGGGTAAGGCCGAACGAACGCCCGAAGCCACGATAAATTCAAAAGAGCCTCCACTTGCACCAGCCCGACGCATGGAAAAGTCTAAGGCAAGTCCAATCTCTTCTTCAGTCTGACCTATTTCAATTGACTTTAAGACATCCGCAAAAGCGTCATCGGCAATTCTTACGGCTTGTCGGATCGTGTCAATTTCAACCTGATCTTTCACCGAACGCAAATGACTCACAAGATTGGGTAGAGATAAAAGTTCGGCTTGTGAAAAGCGATTTTTCAGCTTTATAAAATTCTCATAAGTGACAAAGTCCCCTTCAAAACCAACTCGCTGAGCCTGTTGTCCAATTTTCGCTAACGATTCAAAGTGGTCCTGTCCCGTCTTAATGATTTCAAACTCAGGAGCTTCGACCTTTGCCTGTTCTATGTAACGAAAGTCCGTCAGTAAGAAGGCTTTTTCCGCCGTAATATACAAGGTTGCTTCCCCACCAGAAAAGCCGCTCAGATACCGTCCATTCTCAGGGCGAATAACCACATAAGCATCGATTTTTTCTTCGTGCAGTTTTTGCCGCATTCGTTCTAACCGACTCATGATAATTTCCCACTTTCTATTAATCTCAGCGTTGTTTTATGTAGTCGACGGTATAACTCATTGTTCTTTAGAAAATAATCCCGCCACATATCCAAAATCTTATCACAAATTCATCCTGTAGCATAGTATTTTAAATTGTAAACGTTCATGGGAGGACCTCTCCATTTATTCAAACTTATGATTTCTAATATTCCAAACAAAAACCTCCGATATACGGAGGTGATGGACTTCCCAAAAACTGAAAATAATCCAACCGATTCTTATTCACGTTGTTTAAGGGTTACATTATCTATCCCAAACTACGGTTAACCGACCCCCATGGCTAAATAAATCTGGAGAAGTGCTTCTCCGCCTTCCGCGTCTAGAACCACTTCCTGAAGATGAATGTTGCCCTCTTGTTTTTCCTCAAGTGTTTGAAGTGACCTGACAATTCCTTCCCAATTTCCACGAAAATGTAATCGTACTAAAGCGAAGTCCAAGCTTGGCTCATTGCCAATTTTCCGCCGCTCGCCAAACCGTTCAACATTTAAGGAAACCACGTCCACGCCCTCGTTAATAAATACCCCTCGACATTGCTCTATAATGTCAGGTAACTGGTCCATTGTGGGAATAGTAGCAGCCATGGTGCCCGTTTTATTGTTCGTATCCCCTGTCCTCAATATTTGTTGCCAATGGGTTTCCTCCTTTTGTAAAAAGCGCAATTGAAGGTAGGCCGGTTGCCAAAGCAACAGGAATCCACCGACAGAAGCGAGCAAAAAAAACACAGCTATTCCCTTAACACTGCGCAGTGAAAGACGTGAAAAAAGGGAGAGCGCAGAAGGGTGTACTAGACGTTTAAGATTAATCTCATTTGAGGTAAAAGCCATGGTTTATCCTCCCTTTTCCGAGGATGCACTTAAAGAGAACTCTACGTCGTTTAGTAACGTCATTTTATAACTCGACAAAGCTGGTTGCTTCCAGCCCAGGGTCTGCAAGGTACGGATCAGATTTTGAACACTTCTTGCATCCTTGGCACTTCCGCGTAAGGACATGCTGCCTTTTTTGTAAATCACCTGCTCAAGCTTCAGCTCTACCCCTGGCATAGTTTGAATTTGAGCCAAGCCATCGCCAATTCTCTCAACATGAATCTTCGCCTTATTCCAAGCGACTTCGAGCTCTTCCTGATGTTTGACCTGTTTCATAATCTTGGCACCCTGTCGAGACATATCTTGTACCTCTTGTTGTAAGCTCAACCCCCTTTGATAAAGTGAAAGCCAAGTCATAGTTCCAATCATAAAAAATGCGAACATAAACAATGCCAGCCCCCAGTACCTACGTTGAATCGTCTCAGTCGAATTCGGTTGACGCCAAAGATTAAGCCTAGGACGATGGGCAGAGACCCTTATTCCATATCCAATCGCCACTTCGCCCCACCCCTTATTTTCCTCATAAACCTTCCGCCAGGAATCAGGGACGTCTCTTAGCTTGGCTTGTTCTATCGCCGAGACATGGTTTGACGAAAGTAAACCCTGAGCCAGGAGCTTTACCACAGGGTCCCCCTTCCAAACCAAGCGTTTCAAATTGAGATCTGGGTGCTGAGTTCTGTAATACAAAAGAAAACGTTGAAGCTCGTTTTCCAACTCTTTCGCCCGCTCGTTCTCGCTTCCTTTACTTAATACTGTTGCAGGAAGAGGCAGCGAGGGCTGTAGCGGATGCAAAGAACGGACACCTTCTGGGACCGTTCTCCGAAACAAGGCCATTTGCAAAGAAGCGTACTCTCCCTGAAGGTAAAGTACATCTTCGTTCGGTTCAAACCCTAAGGTTTGCCCTAAGATAGAAAAATCAAATTCCACTCCAGCGATCTTAAATCCAGCTCGTCCTAGGATATAAACATACCGTTCAAGTAAACTCTGTCGTGTTGCGCCCAATAAAATTTGTAGTCCATTATGCTTTTCCTCGGATAGTACAAGGAAATCAAAGAGTAAATCCGATCTTGGAATGGAAATTTCTTCATCAACCAACAGAGAGATTGCCGATCTTATATCCCGCTTAGGAATCCAAGGCAGCGTGTACGAACCTATAAATCCTTGCTGCAGAGGAATAGACAAATATGCCTTATGGCTTTCACCAAAGTGCTGTGCCCCATAAGCCGATAGAATACCACTCAAGACAGTTTCATCCCGCACGTTTCCCTGCTCGATGACTCCAACCGGTATAGGAATACGGTCAAATTTGACTACAGTAGCACTATGAACTTGTTTCCTAAAAGGATGGACCGAAAACCAAAAGGTCCGAATTTCACTATCCGTCACTTCAAAGACCACTGACCTTTTTAGCATAGGAACACCCCTTTATCGAGGCACGCTGCTCGAGACTCGAAGCTCGAATTCGTGCATCATAGTTCAATATCGCGCCTTGTGCCTTGTACATACGCGCCTCGTGCATCTCTCGCCGCGCTATCGCTAACGTAGGGAACGACCTCTGTGTCGTTCCGCTATGTCCTAGTTCGGAACGACACAGGGGGCGTTCCCTACAATTTTAGATTATCTTACGAATCCCCAATACCAGTATAAAATTTTTGTTCCCCACAATAATGCAAAGATTGCTCCTAAGGCAAGATAAGGACCAAAGGGGATCTGTTGCCCAAAGCGCTTGCGACCTGCAAAGAGAAGAATAATCCCAATGAACGCTCCTACGAAGCTTCCCAGAAAAACGGCAAGGAAAATAGAGGGGAAACCTAAGAATGCCCCCATTGCAGCAACCAGCTTTACATCCCCAAGTCCCATTCCTTGCGGATAAACTCGGGCAATGATCCAGAACAACCCACCTGCCCCCAAGGCGCTGAGCACGCTCTCCCAGCCGCTTGGATTTCCGGGTATAAAAAAAGCTCCTAATAGTCCGATTCCCAAAAGGGGAAGTGTCAGAACATCCGGCAAACGAAACGTATCCAAATCAATAAAGGATAGCGCCACGAGCACTGCCACAAAAGATAGGTTCAAGAGTAATCGAGCCGGATGGGTCTCCGTACTCAAACTTAACAGTGCCGTAATAAAGAAGAGGAGTCCTGTAAGAAGTTCCACAACCGGATAGCGCCAAGAAATCCGGCCCTTACAGTTACGACACTGCCCTTTCTGGATTAGAAAACTAACTACGGGAATGAGTTCCCACGCCCGAAGGGCATGAGAACAAAAGGGACAGTGAGAACCAGGCGAAACTATGGATTCTCCACGTGGGACACGGTAAATGACTACGTTCAGAAAACTACCAATTAAGAGACCTAAAAGTCCAAATATTATACTGATTAAATACAATGAAGTGTCCCCTTCCTGGTTACCTCTGTGTTCATTAGTTTGAGAGCCATGACTTATGAAATAACCCTAATCAGCTGATGTCCATAGCACCTCACTTAGAGTTTCATCATACGCTCGAACTTCGGCTGCAAAACCATCAGTCGACAAATAAATCATGATTGTATTAGTAACCGATGCTGGATCAGCAATGCTATAGTTGTCCGTGCCCACCAGTTCGGCAGTTCCGAAACCTTTATTGCCCGTAGCCGGCACAGCCTGTTGAGTTGTCGTGGCGTCTAATTTACTGATGTATTTGGGGATGAATCCCGCCCCGGTCACGGTTCCGCCAGTCACCGTCAAGTCAGTATTCTCAATAGGATACACGCCATTTTCCAGTTGATAACGATCTAGTGCTGATTTTACCTGATGCGCTGTCGCGATGTCCGCTTTTTGCCGAGCAGATACTGTACTTGACACCAATTTAGGAATCGCTACAGCTCCCAAAATTCCTATAATAATGATCACAACAAGCACTTCAATTAGTGTAAATCCGTTCTCTCGCTTGAAATAATTCATCCCACGTTCCTCCTTCATAAACTACTGCGGGCACAAACCCACTTGCCAAACTCCCACATCACCGTCATCCTGCTTCTGAGCTCTGACCTTTTGCTTCTGATCTCTTATTTCCACTATTGAAGCTGTGAACTGAGATCAAACATAGGCAGCATTACTCCCGCTGCAACCAGGCCGATCACTCCCGCTGCAATGAGAATAAGAATTGGTTCAAGCATACGCCTTAACCAATCGAGCTGATCCTCAAGCTCCCTGCGAAACATTTTAGTGACATAGTGTAGCATCCCGTCTAACTGTCCTGCTTCCTCAGCGACCGCTATCATTTCCGCCCCCTCCTTGGGGAAAATCCTGCTTGCACGCAGAAGAGGAGCCATGCGCTTTCCCAGCCGAACGTGTAGGACGAGCTGGTTCATTAATTTTAGTATCTCCGTGCCACGCAACGCCCCTGCCGTTAAGCGAAGTGCTTCCAACAAGGGGATTCCCGCCACTAATAAACGACCCAACATCTGACTAAATTGCACCAGATCACGGAGACGGTAGACCTTGCCGATGAAAGGGAGTCTTTCCAACATGTGCTCCAGACGCTTTTTCCAAATCTCAGGGCTAGTGACCCTCAGCACCAGCAAGCCAATGGTGACCAATCCAAGACCACCCCACAAAAGCATGGGTAGTTTACGACCAGCGGCAAAAATGACTCTAGTCAAAAAGGGCAATTCTGCATCCATGCTCATAAAGAGTTTTTCGTACGTTGGGAGTACCCAAACAGAGAGTACGTAAAGTACAACAACCACTGCAAAAAACAAAAGCATCGGATAGGCAAGCGCAGCCTTTATTTTTTTTTGATAAATGGTTTCCTGATCCGTCTCATCAGCCACTTCGCTGAGGATTTTCCCCAGTGTTCCAGTATATTCACCCGCTTTGATCATGGAGAGTACAAACGAGTTAGGGGATGGATTCAATAGAGACATTGCCTCCGACAAGGCACTGCCCTCTTCCACTCGTTCCTTGATACTTTTCCATTGCTCCATTTGAAGGGTTAATTTCCCTTCCTGAAAGGTCATTATCTCCAAGGCTTGAAGTAAGGGTATTCCGGCTTCCAATAGAGTAGCTAACCTGCGAGCGAAATGGCTCCACTGGGAATTCATACTAGACGTTAAAAAGATGCTTTGCCAATTTCGACGGATTCGAATAGCCACTGGAAAGTACCCTTCGTTCCTTAAGCGGGTTTGAACCTCTGAAATTTCAGCCGCTACCCATTCCCCGTGCTGAATTATGCCATTCGCGTCAACAGCTTTCCAGACAAAACGTTGCTTACTCATTTCCGCATACTGTCGGGGCTCTGCAACTTTTCTTGGGCAACCTCGTAAGTAATAAGACCCTTTTGCACTAAGTCCATAATCGCTTTATCCATGGTTTGCATACCTAGCTTAGCATTCGTTTGAATCACAGTAGGCAGTTGATGGGTTTTTCCCTCACGTATGAGGCTACGAACAGCTGGTGTCGCCAACATAACCTCAATAGCCGCCACGCGTCCCTGGCGATCTGCCCTAGAAAACAATTGTTGAGACATTATTCCTTGTAACACCGCTGCCAACTGCACGCGGATTTGCTGCTGTTGGTGCGGCGGAAAGACATCAATCATCCGATCGACCGATTGAGTCGCATCATTCGTATGGAGCGTACTGAATACCAAGTGTCCAGTTTCAGCAGCTGTCACAGCGGTAGCGATGGTTTCTAAATCCCGCATCTCCCCGACTAGAATTACATCCGGATCTTGTCTAAGAACTGCTCGTAAGGCATTTGTAAACGACTGGGTGTCGTTTCCGACTTCTCGTTGATTAATCAAACTTAATTTATGGCGATGTAAATATTCGATTGGATCTTCGATCGTAACAATGTGACAAGCCCTCGTTCGATTAATGTAGTCAACTAGCGAAGCAAGTGTCGTCGATTTACCACTTCCAGTGGGACCCGTCACCAACACCAAGCCTTTATGTAACTTAGCTAATTCAATACTCACCGGCGGGAGTCCCAAGCTTTCTGGACTGGGAATGACAAAGGGAATTAAACGGATCACCACCGAGGTCGATCCACGCTGTCGAAAAGCATTGACTCGATATCGTCCGACCCCTGGCAAACTATATGATAGATCCAGTTCACCATATTCATCAAACCGTTTGGTCTGTTGGTCATTCATCAGAGAATGAGCGAACGTTTCCAAGTCAGCCTGAGAAAGTTTTTCTGATTGAAGTTGAACCATTGTGCCATCAATACGCAGAACAGGGGGACTCTCCACCGTCAAATGGATATCTGAAGCCTTCTGTTCTCCTGCCAAATACAAAAGTTCTTCTAGTGAAAGCATCTCTTGTTTCTCCTCTTACCCTTCAATTTCAGAAACAGCATGTAGTACTTCTTGTACTGTCGTAAGCCCTTGGATCACCTTCAGCAGTCCGTCTTCAAAAACCGTGAGCATTCCTGAAACCATCGCCTGTTGTTCAATGTCCCTAGAATTATGCCGAGAAAGCACAAGCTCCTTGATCTCTTGATTATATCGTAAAAACTCATGAATCCCAATTCTGCCTCGAAACCCAGTTCCAAGACATTCTGGGCAGCCGATAGAGCGATAAAGCAGGGTGGTTGAAGCTGGTAAGCGAAGTGCTCTTTTCTCTGCTGCAGATACAGAGTATGTCGTCTTACATTGTTCACACAAGCGCCGAACCAAGCGTTGGGATAAAACCCCACTGACGGCAGACGCCAAGAGATATGGTTCTATCCCCATATCCATTAGTCGCGCCAACGCCTCTGCGGCTGTATTGGTATGGAGCGTCGATAGCACTAGATGTCCTGTGAGGGAAGCTGTGATGGCGATTCTGGCCGTTTCTTCATCACGAATTTCGCCGATCATGATCACATCCGGGTCTTGACGCAAGATATGACGCAATCCGACAGCAAAACTAAGTCCCGCAGGAAGATTGACTTGAACCTGGTTTACCCCTGAAAGTTGGTATTCTACAGGATCTTCAATTGAAATGATGTTACGCTCTTCGGAATTAAGTTCCCTGAGTAATGCATACAGTGTTGTGGTTTTGCCGCTTCCCGTCGGCCCTACAACCAGGATCAAACCATTCGCACGTTTTAACAAGATTTGAACCCCTGCTTCAACCTCTGAACGCATACCTAAACTACCCAGCGGACGCTGCGCCATTTCAGGATCTAGAATACGTACAACGATTTTCTCTCCATAAACAACGGGCATTGAGGACATCCGAACATCTACCTGCCGAAGCTCTACACTAAATGTCATTCGGCCATCCTGAGGAATTCGGCGTTCTGCGACATCCATATGCGCCATGACTTTCAAACAAGAGATAATACTTCGTGCAGCGCTCGAGGCGAGAACATGCTTCTTAATGAGTTTACCGTCTATGCGATAGCGCACCACAAAATCATTTTTACGGGGTTCCCAATGAATATCGCTTACTCCTTGCTTAACCGCCTCGATCAACACAGAATGAATCAATTTAAGCGTGGGCGCATCTTCTTCCTGAGAATCGACCTCTGTAGAGTTGATCAACCAAACAGCCTGGTCTTCGAAGATTCTGTCCGCAATAGCAAGTCGGGCAACCGATTGCTCCACCGTTAAATAATGTCGAATAGCGGTTTGGATTTCCTCTGTCTTAGCAAAGACTGGTTCAACCTCTAACCCAGTGAACATCCGAACATCCCGGAGAGCTCGTTCATAGGTGGGGTCTGACATAGCAACTTTTATGATCCCCGAGCGTTGTTCAAAGGGAATAAGGTTATAGCGACGAGCCATTTCTTCAGGAATTAGCCCGGCAATCCCTGGTTCAATAATGACCTGGTTCAGAGAAATCTCAGGAATACCTAAATATCTACGAACAGCATCTGCTAATCTCGCTTTGGACAATACACCTCTACGCACCAGAACCTCGCCGATCGGTTCTCCACTTTCCAAGGTAACTTTTAATCCCTCCGCCAATTCCTGAGCGTCAATATAAGTATTGGCGAGTAAATACTGACCGAATTCAGGATGTTTCTTCATCATTATCTATGTAACTCCTGATAGCTCTTCATGACCCACTTCCCAGTATCTAACTCAAGTATTTCCTCAATTTTTCGAACGGCTAATCCTGAATGTGCCTCAGCTGTCACTTTATACCCTCCTCCACTCAACTCAATTACAATATTAACACGCCCAGTATCTAAGGATAAGCTCCCCCGCCGCAGTCCAGAGTTAATCTGCAGATGAGCTTTCGCCCACTCAATTCCTCCTTCAGCCACGTAGAGGGCCTGTTGGCTTTGGGCAACACGTCTTACCATACGGTTTTCCGCATTTGCCTTCAAATACCCTTCCATCCCTAGTACTGAAAACGTCGTCAAAAGAAGAAGAATAAGAAGGCTGGCATAACCCGTTTGACTGTGCTTACTTAAGACATTGGAGAATACGTCCGTCTGCGAATGACTCCACGCCACGTCGCACTTTGTCCATCGACATTTGCCTCCAAGGAAACTTCCCACAACCCCGGTTCCACCTCCGCACATTTCCAAATAGATATATAACTTGCCAACGGTTGCGGAACGTTTAAGTGTCTCCAATAGAGATCTTTCGTCCCATCCCGATCCAAATCATTAATTAGGTAAGAGTCAAGTGTTGGTACGAGGTTAGCATCATCTGGCATCGGCAAAACCTTTAACACCTCAGAACCTTCGACCCATTCAACGGTTTTTGCCATGCGAATCGCATCGGAAACAACCTTTCCAGCCGTCATTACGGAGTATTGAGCTTCCAAATGATTTTTAAGTTGTCGTGCCACCCGCCACTGATCCGTTATTAAACGCAGCGAAATCATAAGCAAAATTCCAGAAATTACTAAGGCAAATAAAACTTCCAGTAGAGTGAAACCACGTGCCGAATAATTGCCCTTACTCTTCAACTTCATAAAGACTCTCCAGTTTGTATTGATAAGGGCTTCCTCTTTCCGTCCAACTCACTTCTACGCTGACACTCAAAAGTTCCGGAATATCTCCCCACTCAGAATAAATTTCCCAGTGGAATTTCCCTTCATTTCCTTCCACCGTCCCACCTGGGATGCAGGCTTGAGAAGCGATATTATCCCTCCAAGCATTGATCGCCAACTGCTCCAGTTTTTCTTGGGCAAGATTCTCGCCCTCCATGAGAGTCGAGGCTTGCCTTGCTTCGGAAACCGCTCTCTCTGTCAAACCAAAAAGCACGGCAAACCCTATAGAAAAAAGGAACAGGGCCAGTAATACATCAAACAATACATACCCTTGGGAATTTTTATATTTTACCGTAGGCCATTCCCTCCTTAGCGGTTCCTGCCTGCCTTCCTCGCCCGTCCTTCCTCACGCTTTCTCCGCTTCAATTTCCCACTCCTATTTTTTATGTAACTTGACCCAAAGCATCGATCTGATAAACTTGCATAGCCTTAAAAGGATTGGTGGGGATTTCGTCGAGATAAGGACCACGCCATCCACTCACTCCGTTCGGGGCGTGAATTAAATCCGAGATACTTGGCGGATAGGTCCCAACATCAATTCGGTAAAGTTGGGCAGCTCCTTCAATACTTTCTTTGTTAGCTAGATCAACACGAATCCTAACCTGATTCGGAGCTGAACCAAAATGGGACGTTGCCAAGGTCAGCATAACTCCCATTAGAAAAAGAACCAACAAAATTTCCCATAATGTGAAACCAGCTTGCCATTTTTCCTTTTTCGTCAACTTCTTACTTATGCTTACAATAATCATCACCTCCATGTCCGTAATTTAGTGCCGTTACCCAATTATTATTATGAAAACTTCTCTATTCACTTTAAAATCCCTGCCTTAGTCGACGTATATCTTCCATCGTCGACATATCTTGATCAGAAACACGTCGATCAGCTATTCTCTTTAAATAAATTACATATTTTTTGCTAACTGCCAGATTTCTTTCTAGAAAACAAAGAAGTCTGGTAACGATTTTCGATCGTTGCTAGACTTCTTTTAATCATTCATTAAACCACCTTTTTCCAAGCGTCCAATATCTCTAAATCTGTACACTCCTTGGAAATAACCGCTTGCCCAATCCCTTGCGGAAGAATCAGAACTTTCCGTCCCCCTTGGTTTTTCTTATCAGCTTGCATAAGTTGCAACAATACCTGAGGGTCTAGCCTCTTAATTGTAGTCTCGGCAATCTCGGTCGGCAGCCCAAAGATGTTGAGCAAACGCTTGATTCGATCAACCTCAGCCATAGTCATAAACCCTTTGGCCTTGGCCAGATGAGCAGCTGCTACGAGGCCAATACTGACTCCTTGCCCATGAGTCACGCCACGGTAGTTCATCTCCGTCTCTAAGGCATGCCCAAAACTATGTCCTAAATTCAGCAGAGCACGCAACCCTTGTTCTCGTTCATCTTGAGAAACAATCCTCACTTTGACTGTTGCAGACCGTGTCACCATTTCACGCCAAATCATGGGGTTCCTTTGTCTCAGACTCTCTTCCTGTGTTTCAAAAAACTCAAAGAGGCCTGTGTCGGCAACTATGGCATGTTTAATGCTTTCCGCTAAACCGTTTTCAACTTCTTCCCAAGGCAAACTGTCCAGCGTTGTGAAATCTGTCCACACCGCCAGCGGAGGATAAAATGCTCCTAGTATATTCTTTCCGGCCGGATGATTCACTGCAACTTTCCCGCCGATACTACTATCCACTTGCGCCAATAAGGTGGTGGGAACTTGAACCAAACGAATCCCCCGCATGAAGACACTGGCAAAAAAACCAGCCAAATCCCCGATAACACCGCCTCCAAGAGCAATAACAAGAGTATGGCGGTCGGCACCGCAGCGCAGTGCCGCTGTCGTGAGCTGACTTATACGTTCCAGTGATTTTTCCGTTTCTCCAGCAGGGACGGTCAACAAATCCACGCGATAGTCAAGAAGGCCTTTCTTGAGACGTTCCGCGTAAAGCTCTGCGACTACCTGATGCGAAATGATAAGCACGTGCTCCAAATCTTCAATTTGAGAATGAAGGTACTCTCCTAACTCTTCGAGAGGCGCTCCTAAAAACACGGGGTACGGTCTATTCGCCATTACTTCAATCGTTTGCAACTCCGCTAAATTCATTATTAATCCTCCTACCCAGCCGCGCCATAATCTCACTCACGACTTCATCTATATTTTTTTGGGACGTATCTACTGTAAAGTCAGCTTGAGCGTAACATGCTTGCCGCTCAGACCATAATTTTTCAATTTCTTCGTTTGTGCCCTTGAGCAGTGGGCGGTCGTTCTTATGTCCGATTCGACTGAGAATTGCTTCCATCGAGGCGTGAAGAGCTACAATAATCCCCTTCCGGGCTAAAGCTTCCCAGTTGAGAGGGTCTACCACGGTCCCGCCGCCTGTCGCAATCACAATTCGATCCTGCTGGCTAAGCCTAGCGACCACAATTCTTTCTTCTGAACGAAAACGGGTCTCCCCATGCCGTCGGAAAATCTCAGTCACACTCAAGCTAGTAACTTCACCAATTTCAGAATCTGTATCGACAAAATCCCAAGCCAGCGACTGAGCTAAGCGCTTACCAACCGTACTTTTGCCTGTTCCCATAAATCCAATGAGCACGATGTTTCGCATGGAGATCACCCTCTCATGTTTAAAGTGTTAAATACGCTCGATAAGCATCCCAGGCTGTTTGCAATTCTATAAAGCTATCCGCTGGAAATTTTTCAAGCACCGCTTCGGCGATCACCCAAGCTACCACATGTTCCAAAACAACCAAGGCAGCTGGAACCGCACAGACATCTGATCGTTCCACACTAGCCTTAACCACCTCTTTAGTTTCCAGATGCACCGTGTCTAAAGGCTGATATAGAGTCGGAATCGGTTTCATAACGACTTGAAGGATAATGGGTTCCCCGTTGCTCATTCCCCCTTCAATTCCTCCTGCATGATTAGTTGCCCTAGCAAAGCCTTGCCCCGGGCGATAAGTTATCGGATCATGAACCAACGAACCCATACGTTCCCCTGCTTCAAATCCTAGCCCAAAAGAGACCCCTTTCATCGCTTGCACAGAGAGCACCGCTTGGGCCAATTTTCCATCTAACTTACGGTCCCACTGAACATGGGATCCGAGTCCTGCAGGAACATTATGAACCTGCACCTCTAATAGTCCGCCCAAAGATTCTCCCTGTACCCGAGCTTTAAGGAGTCGCTCCCCCATCTTTTGTTCCGCAACAGGGTCCCCTACTGACCATTCCGACAGTCCGACTCGTTGCCAATAATCACTCTCGTCTGTATACGTCGCATGCACACCACCTACCGCTAGAACATGCCCTCTGATCTCCACCCCAAGCGCAGACAACCCTTGTCTAACAATGCTTCCGATCGCGACCCGCATGGCAGTCTCTCTAGCACTTGCTCTTTCGAGGATATTCCGAACTTCGGTGCGGTATTTAAGAGTTCCGGTCAAGTCAGCATGTCCTGGCCGTGGAGTCATTACCTTTCGGCTCTCTAAGTCGGCACTTTCTCCCCAGTCCATGATACCCGCCCAGTTTTCCCAATCACGATTGTGAATCTCTAGCGCTACCGGGGCCCCCGTACTTAACCCACCTCGGACTCCGGAAATAAAGTTAATCGAATCTTGTTCTATAGCCATTCGGCCTCCGCGCCCTGGACCTTGTTGACGTTTTCTTAACACCTCATCGACACGAACCTTAGAAATTTTCATTCCAGACGGAAGGCCTTCTATGATTCCAACTAATTTCTGACCATGTGATTCTCCTGCCGTTAAAAAACGCACCATTATCCCTACTTCCCTTTATTCTTCTCTAATGCGCATGCCCACTGGAGCAATGATAACACTTCTTTGCTCACCCGATGGGGTTGTTAACACTATGGTTTGTCCGGGACTCCTCCCTGAAGCATTAAAGATAAAATCCCTCGGCTCCAACAAATTTGATTTCCTCTTGTAGATGTACATCTTTCACCCTTGTTCCTTGACGAAAGATCTTATAATTATGGTCCCCGTTCTGAACATAGAATTTAAACTGATACCAGTTGTTTTCCGCCAATGCAGCCTGCCGAGTATCCCTAATTTCTTCCAGTAATTGGGTGGTCGTAAAGGCGAGATTTTGCCGCTCAAAGTTTATCGGAAGCTTAATGAGGAGCACGAAACCCGCACCCGACAAAAGAATCAATACAAGCAACATTTCCAGTAGCGCATATCCTTGATCCTTACTCCGCATTTCAGCCATCTTCTTTCTCTTTCAAAGCCTGTCTCATCGCCTCGACGGGGGCTTGTCCACCCAGCCAAAACTCCCACGCATAGGCGCCTTGATACAGCAGCATTTCTAAGCCGTTTAGCGTACGACATCCCTGTTTTCTTGCGTCTTTCAAGAAAACCGTTTCTCTAGGATTAAATATTATATCAACGACGAGCGCTTGCTTCGAAATTCCCTCAAGAGAAAATGGGAAGGACTCAGCGTGTAACCCTATAGAAGTTGCCTGTACCAACAGGTCAACATCCCCTATCCAGTCCCCTGGAGCAAGCTCCCCCGACGTAGCCGTTCCGCCCCACTGCTTTATCAACTCAACTAGAACCGTCGCCTTTTCGGACGTGCGGTTAAGAATATGCACTTGCATACCCTTTGCAGCCAGGGCTAAGGCAATGCCTTTAGAGGCTCCACCTGCTCCGAGTAGAACTGCTTTTTTCCCTTTAAACCCGTTGATATAGCCTTCCACAGCGCGAATGAACCCAGCGCCATCCGTATTATGACCGATTCGCTGTCCATCGTGTATTTTCACGGTATTGACCGCCCCTGCGCGTCTAGCTTCAGGGGTAAGCGTATCAAGAAGGGCTATGATCTTCTCTTTATGCGGTAGGGTCACGTTCCAGCCCGAAAACCCCAAGGCACAAAGACCTTCTACGGCATCCGCCAAATGGCTAGACTCCACGGGAAAACGTTGGTACTCTGCGTCAATCCCTAAGGCTTTATACCCTGCATTGTGCATCCGTGGAGAGAGGGAGTGTTCAATTGGATCTCCGATAACCGCATAATGTTTCTCCATTTACTACATTCCTTTACATCCTCTGAATACGAAAAAAGAATGGCAGTCCATTCCTTTTTTTCTCTTTAATGAATCTTGGGGCTAAAGGGTTTTGCCGGAGCGAAATGCTTCATCAACCAGAGGAGCACCTTCTCCATTTTGCGCATAACCCGAGTTCCTATAAATTCATGATCATTAATGGGGTTGACCAATATCGTGTAAAGACCGAGCCGATTTCCGCCTAGTATATCCGTAAACAACTGATCTCCAATGACAGCAGTATCCTTATGGCCTGTTCCTAAAAGCTCCATTCCCGATCGGAACGCTCTTCTGCGTGGCTTTGTTGCTCCGAAAAGAAAAGGAATGTCCAAGCGCTCTGCCACAACAGCTACACGCTGGCGCTTACTATTATTGGACACAACACAAGCACTAATCCCTGCACTCTTAACCTTAATAAACCACTCTGCCACTTTAGGACCCACTTCGACATCATTCCATGGAGTCATGGTATTGTCTAAGTCTATAATAAGTCCTCTGATCCCATCCTGAACAAGTCGGTCTACCGATATAAGATCGAGTGAAAGCGCTAGTAGTGTTGGCCTAAAATACTCAAACATTAAATCCTCCAAAGTGCTAAGTTTTCATAATTATACCTTAGAGGATACCATGAGGGCAAGTAATGGATTTACTTTTTAGGATTGGGCTTTTCCATCTTTTCCATTTCTGCCATTAATTTTTGTGTCGCTTTCTTTTCAATGCGAGAAACATACGAGCGTGAAATGTCCAGAGCCTTGGCAATCTCCCGTTGTGTTCGTTTTGGACTGTTCATCAACCCGTAACGCAACTGAAGTACCATTCTTTCCCGTTTGGTTAAATTTTTTACGAGTTCTAGCAAGGCCATTTGCTCAACCTTGTTTTCAACTTTTATAGAAATATCCTCCTCGTTCGATCCGAGAACATCAATCAACGAAATCTCGTTGCCCTCTTTATCCATCCCAATCGGATCATAAATTGAAACTTCTCCCCGAGACTTTTTCAGCGACCTCAAATGCATCAAGATCTCGTTTTCAATACAACGGGCTGCATAGGTGGCAAGCTTAGTCCCTTTATTTGGATCAAACGTGTTAATCCCCTTAATTAAACCAATTGTACCAATGGAAATCAGGTCATCACCGTCTTCTCCTGTTCCGTCAAACTTCTTAACAAGATGGGCCACCAAGCGCAAATTGTGCTCCACTAACGTATTGCGTGCCTGCTCGACCTCACGGGTTAGGGTAAAGGGTTCTGTTTTACTTTCACTGAGGATTTGCAAATAACGCGCTTCCTCTTTCTCATTTAAGGGCTGAGGAAAGGCATTATTGTTGATATACGAGACGAGTAAAGAAACTCCCTTAAGAACGGAGAGAGCCATACTAACTAAGAATAATTCCGCAAACATCATCTTCACCCCTTTCGCACGTTGTTCTAATACTTATGCTTGAGAGGTGAGAATTTTGCTTATCCACATTAATAATAAAAATCCGCCAGCCCAGTCATTTGCTGGAGGCGGATTTCAGGGTGCGTTTGACTTGATTTTCTTGATTTTCTTGGTTAACTTTTTCTGCTTCACATTATGAGCAGATTTTTAGGGTTGAAACATTTTTTCAGGAGAATCCACGCCAAATTGCGAATTCATAAAGTCCGGTTTCTGAGTTGGATCGTTTGAACTTCCAAGACCAGCACTAGCCATCAATTTTAACTCCGCTCGCATGCTTTGTTGCGAACCAGTGAGGCTAATACTTTTAATCGCTAGTCGTTGGTTCCCTCCGAATTGCAAATCATGAATCATGGCTAGTAGTTCCCCTATTTTACCCGAGCAACTAAAGCTCAACGTCATTTCTTGATAGTTACCTTTGGTTTGAACTTGTTCAAAGGCTATCGACTCAGGAGCGACTGAGTGTTGTTTAGCCAAAGTGTAGAGCCCCACCATGATTTGGGGTTTATCAAGCCGGCTTGGAAGCTGGGCATCTAATTGTTTGACTTTAGCGTCGAGCGTTTTAATTTCCTGTTCAAGCCCACTTTGATCTTCTTGATAGGTAAGCAATTCCTGATAATAATTATTCCGAGTGAGTAGATGATTTGTAGTACTTTGAATAACCGTCCACTGAGGCAGAAGAAGGAATTTAAAATAGGCAGAACCAAGCCCGAACATTAGTATAAGAATAAGTAGGATTATTTGAAATTTTTCCTTTTTCATCCTTTCTACTCCTTAGCTCCTCTACCTCATCATGGGACAGAAGAGAATCTATTTTAACTTTAAATTAAAGTTTATCGTCTGTACTTTATCTTGTAACGAAACCGTTTTAATATCAACCTCTTGGAACATCCTAGAATCGCGAAAACTAACCCATAGACGCGCCACATCCACCGGAGTCGGAATACTTACACTTAGAGTCACAGTAGTTTCCTGCAAGGAAAACGAATTGATCACCGACCCAATAGGTAGGGTACCTTTCAGTTTTTCTAAAATAGAGCCCGGATCATGCGTGCTATTTTGCAGAAGATTTAGTAGTTGTTGTTGTCCTTCTACCTTAGCTTTTAGGGTCTTTAATTGGTTTACCTGATTTGCTATTTCTCTATCTAAGGAGATATTCTGTTCAACCAAGGTAAGGTCTTTGCTTAACTTATATTCCCAAAGCCATGGAGTACTGCCAATAACACCTAAGAGTAATAGACCTCCTATTCCCCACGTTAAGGCTTTATTTTTCCATCTTGAAGGTCTCTCGTTCTCTTTAGCAAGTCTCTCAACCCAACGTTGGGCAAAATTAAACTCTTTCTTTTCTTTCATTTAGTCCTCCCGCATGGCCAAGCCATAAAGACTGCCATACTTCATCCCGTTTTTCTGAAGAGTTCTAATCCGTCTGCTAAAACGAGGACGCCAAGCATTAGGGAAGCCCACCTGGGTAATTATTTCCAAGTTAGACTCGAAAATCTCTTGTATAAAGGGAAGCTCCGCATAGTCCCCCGTAAGATAAATACGATCAATGGATTTACCAAAATGCCGCGCTGCAAAGAAACCGAAGAATTCGGAAAGCGACTGGAGGACATTTCCTAAAGTCGTCTCCACCTCCGTTTTAGCCCAGGCATGCAGGCGTGCGGTCTGCAGATCGAAATTTTCTGCCTCTTCTGGTTGTTTGGGCTCAAGCTCTTGAGTGGTACTTTTAACTGTTGTTTTCACTTGATCCAACTCGCTTAAAAAAACCTCTAAATCTGAATACAGAAAAAACACGCCATGCTCCAAGAGTATAAATTCTACCCGGTCTGCACTCAATTCTACAATCGCCAAATCAAGAGGAGTTTCTAAGTCAGCCGTCTTCCTTTTATTCTTACCATTCAAAGCCAATTGGGAGTATAAACGGGCCAAACCATCTGCGGCTAAATCCACCACTTTCGGTTTAAATCCAACCTCTTCCCACTTCGACCATAAACTTTCCCACTGGAATTTAGGTAATGCAGCCAGCAGAACCCGTTGACGTAGTTCTCCATCTTCGACAACTCGCTCCAACACTTTATAATCCACGACATAATCCGAAATATTTAACGTAAAATACTGCTCCACTTGTTCGGTTAAAAGTTTATCTAAATCTTGATAACCCATAAGCGGAAGAGTGATCATCCGGGTGATCACCCCAGGGCAAGAGACTGCAAGCCGAAGCCTATTGAGAGGGACACGATTCTTAAGTAACCATGCTTTAAGTAAGTCTGTCTCTTTTCCACCACTCAATTGCTTCTCTTCTTGGCCGCTATCTTTCTGTACGTGACCCTTCTCCTCGAGTTGCTCTTGACCGTCTGCGAATTCAGAATTAGATTGTGGTTCTAGTTTCAATTGAGCTTCGACGTGAAATTCAGACAAGCGAAGAATATCCAGTTTAAGTTTACGGCGAGCCACTTTGGCGACAACCCAGTGGTTTCCCCGTACAACGGCCAGCCATTGTTTTTGTTTGAACACGTTGCAATCTCCCTCAAAGCTTATTCACATTCTATTCTCGATCTTAATTCTCGATCTGCCAAATTAATCCATCGTCTGAAGATATGAGATAGTAATTGGCAACCGTACCTGTTTCATATTTAGAAGGATCTGAGCCTACGCCCCGAGTTATTGAACCTTCAACCACCAAATGAACAACTTCGTTACCTGTATAAGTAATTGAAACTGGTGTCGGAGTTCCTGTAGAGTCAGGATTAATTCCTGAAACCCCTTGAAAGTCTGGAATATCATAAAAACGGCCCTCTATGGTTTCATCTTTGCCGTTCCTCAAACTAAGTCGGACAGATGTAGCTTTAGATTGACCATCAATTACTTTTCCAGAACCATTATCTAATACGGTATAAATATATACAGGCTGATTAAATTGAACTACAGGCAATTTTCCATCACTCATCACTAGAGGATATGCGTTAGAAAAAACAAACAGGGTATTTCCCTGTCCCAATATTGCATTCCCTTTATCATCGAAATTTAGAATTGCTTGGCTTATGAAGTCCTCAGGGACTTCTCCCCCCGATCCCCCAGTCCCAATTTTGTAATAAGCCTGTAGAGTCCTGTCTACTTTTCCTGTAGTACCACTACCATATGAACCCTTACTAGTGATCGTGTAATACAATCCATCGGCAGATTTTTGCCATTCTACGTAGTACTGCCCAACATAACCGAAGGGATTTAGGACAGGTGCTTGTGTGCTTTTCCCTGTAGAATCAGACACTGGAACAATATCAGCTCTGATCTTGGCCACCCCATAGAATAACCCAGCTTGAGCCAAATAATAAGACTTAATGGCTCTCTCTTCATAAGAATTTGATTTTATCTGATCAGTGACAAGAGAAAAGAATACCCCTGAGATTAACAGCAGAATCATTACAGACACAATAGCTACTAACAAAGCTGAACCGCGTTCGCGCATTTTTCCTCCTACTAGAAACGCACCCAAGTGATTAACTGGAATGCATTAACTGCTAGAAATTCTGGATCGCTGGGATCATCCGAATCGTTCGGATTAGACGGATCAAAGTTCTTTGCTAGGATATCGATTTTGAGGAGATGAGAGCTAGAACCATCTAATTCGAACTTAATCCACCGAATGTGATCTGCAATTAAATAATTATCGGTCTCTTTCTTGAGCATTAACTTCCTTTGAGCTTCATCATAATAGATCGTTCCGTCAGTCAGATTCCCCAAATCCGCGGGCTTCAGATTAATTTTACACGTTTCGACAGAATTACTAGTATAGTAAATTCCTGCATCATCCGGCCCAGATTTAAATGTTGGATTCGGGATTCTTCTGATCTGATCGACAGTATGCATCATAGCAAACCGCGCTGATTGCTCAAGGTTGTCTTCTCTGGTTGCTTTATCGAATAAACGGATTTCGAGACGCATAAACTGACTTACATAGAGCATCAAAAAGCCAAAAATTGACACAGCAATCATAACTTCTAAAAGTGTGAAACCGCTCCGAAATTCCCTTTTTGATTTCGACGTATCCGTTTTCCTATTTGTTTGCTCTATGAACATCTCGCCCTTTCCCTCTGCGCTTATTTTAATCGATATGAGTATAATATAACAGATTTTTGGCCGGGCACTGACACTTCGACTCCTACCTTCTCCAAGTATGTTCCTAATCCATCAACATCTTCAACAGGAAAGCGTACAACATTATAAGAATTGAAGGGATAACCGCTTTCAGAAACGTCGGTCTGTCTCTCGATAATCGCGTCCATTTGGCCAGCTGCATAAAAAAGCATTTGTTTATACTCAGTACTCTGATCTCTATATTTAAAGGTGACTGCATTGCTTTGAGCTATAAAACTTGCTCCGATGAGCAAGATTGTAATCGCAAATACAACTTCTAATAGAGTCATGCCCTGATCCAGCTTTTTCAAAAACTCTCCTTCTTTCCAATTGGACTAGTAGCTCTTAATTCCAAACAGTCGTGACATTTCCGAGCAAATCAACGTTGACTTTTACCGTACGGTTGGATGAACTCTTAAGCGTGAAACTAGCTGTATCACTTGGTGGATCAGTGACGTCAGGGTCCAAATACCCACGACTGTTAAACGATATAATGCTATTGCCAAGTGGATTTGGGCCACTTACACTGAGCAAAGTAACTCCAGTAGCAAGGGATTTTGACTGTACTGCTAAAAAAGACGGATTGAGAACTTGGACTGTGTTCGCCGGTGATGCCGATGAATTAGTAATTAACACATGATTATCGATATGCTCATCGAGCGCTCGTTGCTTAGCATACCTAATAAAGGACGTTGTGGTCTGGACCGAAGACTGAAGACGATAATAATCGGTCATTGCTCGATATTTAGGGACGGTTACAACAACCAGGATACTGGCTATTGCCAGTACAAGCATTAATTCAATGAGGGTAAAACCCCTCTGATTGGCTTGGTTTCGACTCAGAGTGTTGATCCACATTCACCCCCACTTAGCCTTAACGTTTACTTAACCCCACTCGCCATATTGAAAATAGGTAAGGCTATCGCAATGATTAAACCCCCAGCAAAAACTCCAATAATTATTGTGAAGATCGGTTCAACTAAAGCGACCAATCGTGTTAGCCCGATCTCCACCCGTTTATCATAGTGATTCGCCACTTCGACCATTAATTCCTCCATTCGCCCTGTTTCTTCGCCGATAGACATCATTTGAATGACGAGTGGATCAAAGAAGGGTTCCCTTCCAAAAGCCAAAGCCATAGTCTCTCCGCGAATAATAAGGTCTTTGGAGCGGGCGACTGCTAACCGGGGAACTTCGTTGCCGACTATGTTTTCGAGCGAGTTCAAAATCGGCACAATAGGTATAGAAGAATGCAGAAATAAAGCTAGGGTGCGTGAGAAGCGAGCAATGATTACATCTTTCATGTTCTTCCCCAAAAGAGGGGTTTTCAGAAGGAAAGCATGTAAATAATAGCGATACTTGAGGATCTTAAAAATTCTATTAAAAAGGACAACAAGTGCGACTATGCCAATAAATAGGTATAATCCATTATTCATAAGAAAATCCGAGGTATCGACAATCATCTGGGTAGCTGCAGGTAGGCTTTGCCCGTTTCCCTTCATGAGATCAGTTATTTCCGGGAGAATAAAGTTCAAAAACAAGGTCACTAGTCCGATGAGTACGACGGAAAGAACCATCGGATAAATCGCCGCACTCGTAATCTTTTTACGAATGAAATTTTCCCGTTCATAATACTCAGCCATACTTGTCAGAACCGAGTCCAAATTTCCACTTTCCTCACCGACACCTACCAAGTTAATCAACAACTCAGGTAAAGCTCCTTGGCATTCCCTCATAGCCGCAGATAATGAACTTCCTCGGCTGACACTATGATGAATCGTTTCTACGACTTCCTTAAGACGGCGATCCTCCATCTGAGCTTGAAGAATATTCAGTCCCCGCACTAAATTGGCTCCCGAGCGGATCATCATCGCCATCTGAGTGCAAAAAGCGGCAATGGAATCATACTTAACCTTACTCTTAAAGCCCATGGAGAGCAAGTTACTGAGACCAGAGGTTTTCTCTAAAAAAATTAGTTGCCAGCGGTTCTCGAGAATTTGTCGTCTCGCGCTCTCTAGGTCAATCGCATCCATTACTCCTTCTGTCACGCGCATTTCTTGATTAATAATTTTATAGCGAAATTGCATTCCTGCCGTTCACCTCAGCCTATTCATTCACATAAGTAACCCGTAGGAGTTCATCTATGGTCGTGACTCCTTCTAATACCAGCCTAGTAGCGGCATGCTTAAGAGTCGTCATCCCTTGGGCAATAGCATAGTTTCTTAATTCGTCCGCTGTTGCCTTCCTGTCAATGAGTTGTCTGTGTCCTGCCGTAATCTGCATGACTTCAAAGATGGCAATCCGTCCTTTATAGCCGCTTTTGTTGCAGTAAATGCAGCCTTGTCCTTTTTTTAAGTCCAAGTGGGTTTCCTTCGGAATTCCTAATAACGAATGCTCTTTAGCTCCTGCCTCATATTGAGTCACACATTGCGAACAAATACGCCGGACAAGCCGTTGAGAAATAATTCCAAGGATTGAGGCAGAGAGCAGAAAAGGCTCAATCTCCATATCCATGAGACGCGTAATTGAACTAGCCGCGTCATTGGTATGAATGGTGGATAACACCAAATGTCCTGTTAAGGCCGAACGCACCGCAATTTGGGCCGTTTCATTGTCCCGCATCTCACCGACCATGATAATGTCTGGATCTTGCCTCAAAAGAGAACGAAGCCCTGTAGCAAACGTAAGCCCCGCTTTGGGGTTTACCTGCATTTGGTTAACCCCTTTAAAGTTAAACTCAACAGGGTCTTCAAGGGTTACGATGTTTTTTTCCGGTGTATTTAATTGATTCAAGGCCGTATACAGAGTTGTCGTCTTCCCACTTCCCGTTGGCCCCGTGACCAGTACGATCCCATAAGGTCTTGTGATTAATTCCTCAAAGGTCTTTAAATCGTTTCCGACCAGTCCCAGAGCTTCCGTTTCTAGTATAACACTAGATTTATCCAAAATACGCAAAACAACTTTTTCCCCGTACATTGTCGGAGTTGTGGACACCCGAAAGTCAATCACCTTACCCCCCACAAGATAGGAAATTCGACCATCTTGTGGCAAGCGACGTTCCGCAATATTAAGGTCAGCCATAATTTTAACGCGACTAACCACGGGATTGGCCATGCTTATCGGAGTACGCATGATCTCCCGTAACACGCCATCAATCCTAAAACGCACCCGAAGTTCTTCATCAATGGGCTCGATGTGGATGTCACTCGCCCGGTTATTAACCGCATTCTCGATTATCGTGTTCAAAAATTTAATGATCGGGGTTGATTCCTCGTCCACAGCTTCCATCCCAGCAACGCTAAGAGACGCCACTTGGGACGACGCAGCAACTGGGATCACGCCCAATTGTTTCGAATAGTCACGGGCCGCCTTTTCCGCTTCACTTCGACCATAATAGCGATCAATGGCTCGAAGAATATCCCCTTTTTTAGCTAGGCAAGGCTTAACCATCATGCCTGAAGCCAAGCGTAAGTCATCAATCGCGAAATAATCGGTGGGATCGCTCATAGCCACCAGAAGTTGAGCATTGCTCATTTCCACAGGAAGAACCGTATATTTTCGCACGACGTTTTCCGGGAGTAAGCGAAGAATTTGTTCAGGCACAACCAGACGGTTGAGATCAATTGAAGGTAGTCCCAACTGACTTTGCATTGTACGCAATATATCCTCTTCCGTGACCAGCCCTTGCTTAATCAAAACCTCGCCGAGACGAAGACCAAGAGACTTTTGCATTGCAAGCGCCTCTTCTAAGTGCGTCGGAGAAATCACACCACCAGCGATGAGTATCTCCCCGAGACGTTTGCGTTCTTGGCGTAGGGCCATGGTGGGTCCTCCTTTCCGATTTATTTAAGCATATAGGAAAAGGGTGTTTTGGTAAACACCCTTTAATTCACTACTCTGATTCAAAGTTATAAATAAGCATAAACATTAATTATTAAGGAGTAATTGTTACTGTCTTAATCACAACAGGTGTACTAGCATTGTCGTATCCATCAATTTGAATTGTAGATGTACCCGTAAAATTGCCATTAGGGATACTAACCATTATAATTCCAGCTGTTGCGGTTGGTAGTACGTTGCCAGAGTTCATAATAACTAATGCATTAGAAACAACATCAGTACCAGTAGGTTCAACCATGTCGAAGATGTTAGTACCAGAAGAAAATGGATTTGCCATTTTATCTGACGAATTATTAAATGCCTTATAAATATCACCAGCAATTATAGCTGTGGTAGACCCTTTTGAAGCCCAATAACTAGATTTACTTTGGACGTAACCTTCAACCATCCTAATATTGACATCAATTCCCGCCGATTTAGCTTGAGCCTTAACCGTCCCCATCTTCGGCACCAACACAATCGCTAAGATGCCAATTACCGCGATAACAATCATAAGTTCGATCAGGGTAAAACCCTCATCTTTTCTCCGTTTAATCATTTCCTGCATCTAATTCATTCCTCTCCTTTGTGTACTTTTTCCCTTATAGCCTAGTCACTTAGGACTTTTGTCCTATTGACTATTTTCCTTTATATGCTAATATTATCGGTTTTTTTACTGATCGTCAATAGGGTGCATTCTCAAATCTTGATTTATTTATAGAATATTATTTTGGTAGATCTTTTGCCCAGTAAAAATACGGGGTCTTAAAGGGTCTGACCCCACCAAGATTCGACAAAATTATTAGCAATTGATAATAATCCCTAGAAGCTAGCTACAATAGGCATTCCGGGATTCTTCAATGTTACACCATGCAGTTGTCTCACCTTCACAGAAAGAGAGTCAATCTTCCTCAACCTCTATATCGGCAAATACTTCTGCCAGATTTACGATCAGATCGGCAAAAATAGATGGCTTCATTTCTTGACGGAACCCTAAAGAGTAGTCATAGATCGCAGCATATAGTATAATATTTACAGGAAGGTAGGTGAGTAACTTGCCCAAAAAGGAAGCCAACTCAGAACGGGTAAAACTAGACGAAATATTGAAATCCCTGTTCACAGTATCTAGTAAAGTACTGATAAACATGTTAAACAGCCTATTCAAAGAAAACTATGCAGCAGAAGCAACCGAGGTAAGCTTTGCTAGCAATGAATTCGTTGACGATGCGTATAATATACTAAGAGGAGATCTGTTTCTCAAGCTCAGCGATGCAGCTAAATCCAATCATTATCACATAGAAATACAGGCCCTAAACGATGACAGCATGGTCATCAGAATGTTAGAATATGGCATCAGCAAAGCCAAAGAAATAGCCAAATACGAAGGAGACCAGGAAGAAACGGTATTCTACATACCCAAACAATTGGTAATCTTCATAGAACAAAACTCAAGCATCAAAGACGAATTAAGACTAAGGCTAATATTTCCCGACGGACAGGAAGTAAACTACCGAGTACCCGTCATGAAATACTGGGAATACGGTAAAGAGGAAATATTAGAACAAAAACTCTACCCACTATTACCCTTGCAGGTATTTAAGTTACGCTATCAGATGGAAAAAATCAAAAATAGAAAGAACCATACAGAACAAGAACTCCGGGAACTAATCCAGAAAGCCCAACAGATAGTGGAAAACATGGCCAATGAAGCAGCCAGACTGTTTCAAACTGAGGAAATAGACGGTGAAGACCTGCACAAAATACTCTTAGCTAATGAAGAACTCTTCAGATACTTAAACAGCAGATATGTAAACGATGAAAAGCTAAATGAGGAGGTGCTGAGCATGACTAGAACCTTGTATAATCCTATTGTGGCAGAAAAAGCCAAGCTAGAAGGCATGCTAGAAGGTAAGCTGGAGGCAGCCCGAAACGCAGTGAAAAAAGGATTCTCGTTAGAAGACATTGCTGAGATAACCGGTCTGCCCCTAGAAACAGTGCAGAAGCTCAAAGCAGAACTATCAAACTAAGTCTGAGGTCAAAATAAGGTGAGGGGTCTTAAAGGGTCTGACCCCACCAAGATTCGACAAAATTATTAGCAATTGGTAATAATCGCACCATGCAGTTGTCTCACGTTCACCGAAAGAGAGTCAATCTTCCTCAACCTCTATATCGGCAAATACTTCTGCCAGATTTACGATCAGATCGGCAAAAATAGATGGTTTCATTTCTTCTTCGTCGCTGTATATATTAGGACGACCATACTGATCGTCTTTTAAGATAAAAGCAGTGATCAGTTTAGCCCACTTAGGATGCTCAGGCTCTGTGGTCTGCCCCCTGTCAAGTAGACAGTTCAAATTTAGGGAATGGTCGCCTTCAATGCGAAATATTGCCTATATTCAACGTCAGCAAGATGTCAATTCACTAGGTGAACCAGAGATTCCGAAAATCGTGTTTGAAGAACTATTGGTGAACGCTTTAATTCACAGAGATTACCTCATTTCTGCTCCTATCCGAATTTTTATCTTTTCGGACCGGATCGAAATTATCAGCCCGGGGCATCTCCCCAACCATCTCTCGGTAGAGAATATTAAAAAAGGCATCTCCAATATCCGCAATCCCATTTTGGCGTCATTTGCCACCAGAATACTGCCCTATCGCGGACTTGGCAGTGGGATCCGAAGAGCACTAAATGCCTATCCGGCCATTGAATTGATAGACGATTGCGAGGGCAATGTCTTTAAAGTCATTATCACACGTGTTAGCACGACATCCCGTTAATCGTTCAATCCAGCAAAGAGTATTTCGTCCACTATACGGGCGGAATACTCTCTTGTATTTGCAACGAACAACTTCGGATTCATCAAATAAACTCTATCTCAAACGGCATCTTCTCAATTGCCTTCTTCAAATCTGACCAACAATATTTTGTTGTTTAAATCATTACTTCTCCTAATGCTTTGTTCGTCGTCGTTACAATTCCAAGATGACCTAAGCCCTCGATAAGTTTATCTAACATTTGCATTTCCACCCGTTCTAAGCGCGCTTTTACTACAACATCCGCATCTGTAAAGAGAGAACCTACTTTAGGTTCTCTCTTGGCCATTTTGTGTTGTTTTATCAAGTTTGGCTAAATCTTTCAGAGCTGGCTTAGTAATTACTACCTTCAACCAAACCCAACTCCCTCTTCGCATCTTCCCAATCAGATACTTCCCCTATCGCAATAGCCTCTTTTGCTTCCCTAACGGCTTCTTCATCCTCTTCTGTCCAAGGCTCATCATCATAACGAGGATTTGCAAGAGCATCCTCCCAAGTTTGATGACTTAGTAAGGATTGAAGGAGTTTAATAGCTTTTTCTAATTCCTCAACAGTCATTGACTGCGATATTCGATTTAGTTCATCTTTGAGTTTTTCTTTGGGTAACATGATAATAAACCTCCCATATTTTATTAGGTTAGGTTTTATTATACCAATATTAGAACTTAACTGGCAAGAGATTAATGTTTTTTGAAACCACATCCACATTTGTACTTTGTGCCCCTGCGATCAGATACAATAATTCTACTGCTGGTAATCATCCATGATAGTTAACATATCCTTGATGCGGTCCGTGATGGTGGGGAGCACGGTAGCATTTACAAGTTCCATTCTTAATTCGCCATACCCGTGTGCTACGATATTTCTAAGGTCAACGATCTTTCGCCATTGAATATCCTTATACTCCGTCCATAACTCCCGCGACAATGCGTTGGCATGGTTCACCTATGTTAAGAAGCGACATTGCTGTTGCCTTCTGGTAAACATCATTTTCGAGGAACCCTTTTTCACCAACTTCATTTACATACCTTGTAATATCTTTGCATTCGAATATAATCTTTTTCACTAATTGAATATCCCTATGATTCATATATTCTTACCTTCTTGTCAATGGTTAAATAGCTGTTTTCCTTTAAAGGACCTGCAATCACATCTACCTTGGTGTTCAATTTTTCTTGAATATCAAGCTTTAGCCCTGACATATCAAATAAACTTGCAACTTTTTCATCAAAGTATACAAGCAAATCCACATCTGAATCCTCTGTATCCTCACCACTTGCAAATGAGCCAAACAAGTCAATACTAAGCACCGGATACGCCGGTGCAACCTGACCGACCGCATCTCGAATATCTGTAATTGTCACGCTTTATCACCTCTTAAAGAACAAAATTAAGGCAATGATTAAATATCTGATTACTTTATACCTTAAAAACTGGTCACAATCAAAAAGGAATATGCCTCGAAAAGCTTTTTGCGGGGCATAAACACATTATTGAGATGAGCGGAAAATCCCACTCATACCATCAAGTTTTTCCAAAGCAATGGAACTAATAGCACTCACGACTGTGGCTATCATCTCACCCGTGTCGGACTTTGACATAACGATGGCTTGTTTATCTGTATCAGGGAGGTCGCTTAAATCTACTTCTTGCGACAGCATTACAACAATCGGATCGGGCTGACGGAACGGTTCATAAGGTTGATCGTCTGCGAAGTCAAAACTAGGCTGACGAGTTTCCAAGCTCTCGTCAATTTCTTCTTTTTCAAAGCCCATCTTTTCCACTAGTCGGTCGTGAAGTTGCGTGACAGCATTGGGCCAAGATATGGACGATACATAAGCGTAAGCGCGATTTAATACTTCATTTTTGCGCCGCTTTGCGTAGGGCATCCGTAAAACACGACCTAAAATTTGTTCAACGTCTTTGGCGGAATGGATATTTGCCACGGAGCAAAACACATAGGCAAAAGAACAGTCCCAGCCTTCTTTTAATGCCTGCACTGTGATAATGAACTCAATCGGACAATTCGGATTTTATGCTTAAGTAGGGTTCATAGGCGAGGGCCGCAAGGCTCTTAGCCTACGGTACGCCATGAATAGGGACGGAATACCCTTAGCCTACATTGTATACCTTCAGATACTCGCAATCTATCCTTCTTCGTGTTGGTGAAATATTCCTGCCAATAGGCTGGTCCTATATTTCAGCTACTCATTGTGAAAACCATAAGTAAAACTCCACGCTGCAAGCTGCTTGGAATTAGACCTTTAGCATAAAACTAATTCAATCACCATTATTACTTTGCTTTTCTTGCTAAAAATGTTGAATTATCACCGTGCTTAAATCTAAATTCACCTTCAATAATATCTTTTTCTTTAGCCATCACCCAACCATTTCCACTTGTGGGTTCAGATTCATCATTTCCTTTAAATGCAAATTCAAAGCGGTCTTGTCCAACATAATCAGCTATCGTTCCATCTATTAGTCCTGAAACCAATCCAAATTGAAAGCTGCCGTGATTATTAGGTTCAATCTTGATATGTGCCTGGACTTCCATGTTGTAATAATCTTCATTCCACATTTCCATTTCAATGATATTCCATTTCCCAATAAAGCTCACTCTAATTCCCTCCATAATCGATTATTCCCATCCATTTTAGATCACCTATCTAATCGGTATCATTAATTGTAGAGAGTAAACTACTGAAAGACGCCACCTCTGCGGTGGCAAGCGTGGGTATGATGCACAATATTATCTCCTCCATTCGGGGAAATATTGAGAAGAATACATTTCTTTAAATTAACCCGCATTCTATTTGTTTTCGAACCAAAAATTATAATCATCAACATTATTATAATTTTTCGAATTCTTAACACACACTTCTAAGTCGCTTAATGGCAAATCATAATTCCGTAACCGTTTTCTAACTTCAACTACAACTCCATAACTATCGTGTATTCCTTCTATTTTTTTCACATTAACTACATCTCCAACATCTAAACCCTTTATATTCCTATACATATCAATAACTTCTGCTTTAAATGGAAATCCCAAATTAACATCAAGATACTTCGCCCATTTTTCTGTTACCTTCTCTTCGTTTTCTATATCAACACCATCCAATATTTTTACAATCCTCTGCTCCTGTTCATCATAATATTTGCTATTTTCATCTCTTTTTATAAATAAGCTCTCAGTGTGTAATGAAATTACGGCTTGAATAGTTTTATCTGGATCTTCTTTATAGTCCCCCGGTTCTGCACATTCAATTTCACTAATACCAAGGCCCATCTCTGAAAATTCTAAACCATCATGAATGCATTCCTTAATGAAATCAGTAGGCATCTTTTTTAGTGTTTGACTATCCCATTTAATCAAAACCACTAATTCATCTGCTTCAGCAGAAAATTCTTTTATTATTTTCCCCTTCCAGTTCTCAATGCAATATTCTGGATTATCGGGAACTACAATACCTTTTTTCACTTTAACCCAGTCGCCCACTTTAAAATTTTTAATATTATTTTTCATAACTAGCACCCAAATTTTCACCACAGCATTTTTTATATTTCTTTCCACTACCGCAATGGCAAGGATCATTTCTGCCTATATTAAGTTTTCCTACAGAGTCCCGCAAAGTTCCATCACCAAATGGTACTGATCCAATATTTAAACTTGGCGGCTCACAGGATGTATCAACCTGATAGTTTATTATAAATCGATTATCTACAAAGCTTAGACCCATTATCCTGTTTCGACATGTTCACACTCCAAAGGTTTATGCTCAAGATTTTACACACTTCCTTAATTTCCTCCTGAAATTTCTCTACAGAAGCAAAAACGTATAGAAGAGTGAACACATTCGTGATAAGACGTCCGGTGTCCGGGCGTTTTTATGTTGGAGTTTGGCCGTAGCTATATCTGTTCTTCAATGAATGTCGGGGGAATACCCATCAAATAAATTCTATCTCAATTGGCATATGTTCGATCAAATTCTTCAACTCTGTCCAGCAGTACCTAGTCGTTTGAATCATAACCTCACCCTGGACTTTATCCGTCGTGGTGACAATGCCCAGATGACCTAAACCCTCAACCAATTTACATAACATTTGGATTTCCGAGCGGTCTATACGCGCTTTGATGATAAGATCAGCCTTCGCATATATGTTCACATCAAGGTCCATCTGCACTTCTGGAAAATTCATCAGCTAATCTCCCTTTTCTCTAATTCATCCAATATACTCTATCTCAAACGGCATATTTTCTATGGCCTGCTTCAACTCCGGCCAACAATGCTTTGTCGTTTGAATCATGACTTCTCCTAATGCTTTGTTCGTCGTAGTGACAATGCCCAGGTGACCTAAGCCCTCGACAAGTTTATCTAACATCTGCATTTCGACTCGTTCTAAGCGTGCATGAACTATCACATCCGAGTCCGAAAAAAGTGAACCCATCTATCCGTCCCCCTTAATTCAGCCTACTTCTTGTCAGTTTTCGACCGCCGCAAAATACTATACGGGAGAATTTCCGTTGGTACAGCCAGCCTAATCACTTGCTGTGCATGACGGGCCACTTCTATCGGTTCTCCTTTAGTATTCCACATTTCCTTGACCTCGAAGGACCAGGAATTTCCTTGAGGAGTTAATACTTCCAAAACCTCTCCGCACTTAAAGTGGTTCCGTTGCTCAAACCAGGCGGTGTTTTCCTCGACAACATAGTTTGCCGTTTTCTCATCACTCAAACACACCCCGACAAAGTCATAATCCCGAACATAATGTGAGGACTCTAAGTTATGTGAACTCGCTCCTGGCTTACCGAACAGAAAGCCTGGGGAATAATCCCGGTGGCTGACTTTATCCATCTCTTCTAGCCACTGAGGGAGCTTTTCTTTAAACGCTTCCTCCCCCTGATCCCACAACGTATCGATTGCTTCACGATAGACTTTGACCGTGCTGGCAACATATTGAACGCTTTTCATCCGGCCTTCGATCTTATAGCTGTCAAGGTTGATTGGCTTTAACAATGGCAAATGGGGTAGAAGGCATAAATCATGCGAGTTAAAGACATAAGTTCCCCGTTCATCTTCCTCAATAGGAAAGACTTCCCCCGGCCGTTTTTCCTCAACTAGAGCATATCCCCAACGACAGGGCTGAGTACATTCTCCCCGATTAGCATCCCGTCCGGTTAGATAGTTGCTTAGTAAGCACCGCCCAGAATAAGACATACACATCGCCCCATGGATGAAGATCTCCAGCCCTCCATCAACCTTGGCACGCACATCACGTAGTTCCTCAAGCGTTAGTTCCCTTGCGAGCACGACCCGTCCTATTCCTTGCTTCAGCCAAAATCCCACGGAATATGAATTAGTGCTATTCGCTTGAGTGCTTAAATGCAACGGCAGTCGAGGGGCTAGTTCTTGGGACATCGCCATTATCCCCGGATCAGAGACAATCGCTCCATCCACGCCTAAGCTTTCCAACTGCTTTAGGTAAGCTGGAAGCTCCTCAAAATCCGGTTCGTGGGCAAAGATATTCACTGTCACATAGAGTTTCTTGCCCAACCCATGTGTCCAGCGAACCGCTTTCCCCATTTCTTCTAAGCTAAAATTCCCAGCAAAAGCCCGTAGGCCATATGCCTGACCACCCATATAAACTGCGTCCGCTCCGTAGGCCAGCGCGTATTTTAACTTTTCCCGATCTCCCGCAGGAGCTAACAACTCTGGTTTTCTCATCAAAATTCCCCTAACGTTTACTTTAGGCATCAACTTATCAATATAGTTTACCATAAATTAAGGAATATTAATAAGAACAGTTTTACGCAATTTAGAAAACTTGGCTAGCGCCAAGCCTTCATGCGCTGGCCATGGACGGCCGAGTGTCCCTGTAGCCAAGGATGGCGAGAAGGGACCGCCGGTGGTCGCCTTAGTTGCGCTTATGCTACAGAAAGTATGTAACGCAAGTTATACTTTCTGATAAGTATAAAGAAGGAACCCATATGGGTTCCTTCTTTGGAAACCGTTATTCCTAGTTTCAATTTTTACTCATCCTCAATATCAACGTCTACTGCTGGTTGCTCAAGAACACGATACTTTTCCAAAATGCTATTACAGTAATCACTTAACTCTGGCACATCATGATTAATGGCTTCCCATACGGTTGGAATCGTAATATCTCAATATTTATGGGCCATAATATTCCTCATGCCCTTAATATTTCTCCATGGCACTCCGTTGTAACTCTCTTTAAAGCCATCAGTCAAGTGCCCCGACAGCTCCCCGATTTGAAGAATGCATAGGGATACCGCATTTCTGTAAATCGAATTAGTACTGAAAACCTCAAAAGAATTACCAAAGTACTCCTGGGTGTGGAAAATCTCGTTACAATAAATGTTAAATCCTTTTGAGCCATTACAAACCATTCGTTGTATTTGTCAGTATCAACCAATTAAGCTCACCCCTGTCCTCTTAATAATGCCCGCAAATGTCGCCTGATCATCCTTATTATTCTGCCATTCCTGTAGGGTGTAAACTACTACTAACGGTCAGCTCGCAGAAAAATATTTTACCCAACACCCTTGACGAAACTCATCTGCCATATTACAATACAGAAAATTAACATGCAAGACAATGATGAGAATTAGTAAGTCTTTGTGGAATGTTCTAGCGAGTCAGAGAAGGTGAAAGTCTGATACACTTCCCGTAGACCGAATGGATCTCAGAGTCGTAATCCGAACACGTGGAAGCGTCAGTAGGTGATACCGGGGGTTTCCCGTTACAGAGACACGGATATCGAGAGGTCGACTCTCCGCATCTGCTTATTTATGTGCACGAGAATCGTATCCTACTCCGTATCTAAGCTTGTAGTATGGGCTCTTTTAGAACCTTTACGAAAAAGGTGGCATAATGGAAATTAACTTTCCGTCCTTCTAAGAGGGCGGAGAGTTTTTTTATTTTCAAATTTAGGAGATGGAGGGATTTTATTATGCAAAAAGGTTACTTTGGTGAATACGGTGGAAGTTTTGTCCCGCCCCAATTGCAGAATGCACTAGATCAGTTGGAAAATGCCTTTGAAACGTATAAGGACGACCCTGCTTTCAATGAGGAACTTGACTATTATCTCCGTCAGTATGTTGGCCGCCCCAATCCCCTTTACTATGCGGAAAAACTCTCTAAACAATTAGGTGGCGCTAAAATCTATCTTAAACGAGAAGATTTGAATCACACGGGTGCTCATAAAATTAACAACGTCCTTGGCCAAGCCTTACTTGCCAAGCGCTTAGGCGTCAAACGGGTAATCGCCGAAACCGGTGCCGGGCAACACGGCGTAGCCACAGCAACGGCCTGTGCGCTCTTTGACATGGAATGTGTTGTTTATATGGGAGAAGAAGACACAAAGCGCCAATCTCTCAATGTTTTCCGCATGGAACTCTTAGGAGCCAAAGTAATCTCAGTTACTGCGGGGTCGCGAACCCTCAAAGATGCCGTGGATGCAGCTCTTGGGGACTTCGCCACCAACTATGAAAATACGTTTTATATGCTTGGTTCCGCCGTGGGGCCTCATCCCTTCCCCACCCTCGTCAAACACTTCCAATCCATAATTTCACGGGAGGCACGCCAACAAATTCTAGAGGCAGAGGGGAAACTCCCAGATGCAGTCATGGCCTGTGTCGGCGGTGGAAGTAACGCCATCGGCATGTTTGCCAATTTCATCCCCGATTCCGACGTCAGACTTATAGGGGTCGAACCAGCTGGTTTGGGTATAGAAACTGGAAAACACGCGGCTCCCCTCACTGCCGGAGCACCTGGAATCGTGCACGGCTTTAAATGTTACGTCATGGCCGATGAAAAAGGAGAACCACTCTCCACCCATTCCATTTCAGCGGGTCTGGACTATCCAGGCGTTGGACCCGAACACAGCTACTTGAAGGACATTGGCCGTGCCGAATATGTAAGTATTACTGACCAAGAATCCCTCGATGCTTTCCACAGGCTCTCCAGAACCGAGGGCATCATCCCAGCCTTAGAAAGTGCGCACGCGGTCGCCTATGCCCTTAAGCTCGCCCCCACCATGAACCCAGACCAAATCCTGATCGTCAATCTATCTGGTCGCGGCGACAAAGACGTGGAACAAATCTTTAACATGGGTAAAAAATCTAACTAACGTCCAGTTAGCAGCAACGGAGTTTAGGGTGAACGTGCAAAAGCCATCTCGCTTACTCACTGATACAATTTTATATTCTTCGAATGCTCTTCAAACGTCTTAGCAAACGCATGATATCCATCCTTTTTCGCCACATAGTATAGAAAATCCGTCTGGGCCGGATACAATGCCGCTTGCAGGGAGGCATGTCCGGGATTAGCAATCGGTCCAAGCGGTAGTCCTGAGTTGAGGTAAGTATTATATGGAGAGGGAATTTGGAGATCCTTATTGTAAAGTTTCGGCTTTGGAGTGCCCAGCAAAAATTGAATTGTAGCATCTATTTGCAAGGACTGGTTTATCTTTAAGCGATTCATTATCACTGAAGCAATCAAGGGACGATCTGATTCTTTCACCGCTTCCTTTTCAATCAGAGATGCTAAGGTAACCCACTGGGGAACGGTAAATTTCATCGTAAGGAGTTGCTTTTGCACCTCAGGGGTAACTTCTTTCTCAAACTGTTGGAGGAGCAAATCAAGCACTGCATGAGGCGTTGTATTAACAGCTATGTCATAAGTATTAGGAAACAAGTATCCTTCTAAGCGGTGCATTCCCTTGGGCGCATCCTTTAAGAACTCGTAGGGAAACTCATCTTCCGCAACAACTTTTGCAAACTCTTCTTTAGTACCAATTTCTTTTTGGACAAGAAGTTCAATAATTTGTTCCGTAGTATACCCCTCCGGAATAGTCACCCGATAAGTATCTAAGGTAACAGCACTAACAATTAAGCGTTTTATCATTTCGTTAGGGGACATAGTAGGGGCTAATTGATAATCTCCTACATAAAGCTTGAAATCCGATTGCAAGGCATGCGCTAAATATCGAAACGCCCATGCGCTGCGGATAAGATGCCGCTGTTGTAATTCCTCTGCCAATTGAGCTGCTGTTGTCCCTGAAGTTATCGTGAGCTTTTCACTGTTACCTATCGAGGAGTATGGTTGTATCGCCCAATTCCACCAAGATAAAACCCCTATGCCCCCAACTAAGAGAACAAGCATAAACCCAATTAAACTCTTCCACCTTATTTTTTTCCTCGGGGACATTGTTTCACACTCTCTTTCCACCTGCTTTTCGGGAATCATTATCACCCTATTAGATATTCACAAATTTATTGTACAACAGTACACGTATTTCTTCCAGCTTGTCCATCACCTAATCCTAAAATTTCCTCTAGAAAGGAACAGCTGTCCATGGATGGACAAGTGTCCCTGGAGCCATGGGGTGAGAAGAACCAAAAATAAGAAGAACTCGCTGAGATCATCTCAGCGAGTTCTTCTTATTTTACCCAAACCAAATGTATCAGGTTATTCTTCTTCGGATTCTACTAGGCTTTCCCAAGCATCCGCCACTTTTTCCCACTCTTCGTCATCTTCGATGTCGAGCAGCATTTCTCCACCCTCGGCATCTTTGCCGAGTTTAAGAATAATGGCCTCGTCGGCGTCTTCATCTTCGGATTCGTCTTCCGAAATAGGCATCAAGACAAAGTATGTCGAGCCTTCAAGTTCTAGGGTATCTAGATGAAGAAACTCGTGATCTTTTCCCTCATCATCTGTGAGTACGACTGTGTCAAACTCTTCAACGTCATGCTCATCGTGATCATGGTCATGTGATTTTTCAGTCATGCGATTCACCTCTTATCAAAGAATATGGTCATTGTACTATTGTAGATAATGATTGTCAAATTACACTGGAATATTTTTCTTTTGCCTACGATCCAGATAACCTTGAAGTATAAAAACTGCTGCCATCTTGTCAATTAGAAGTTTTCTCTTCGAACGCGACACATCCGCCTCTAGAAGTGTCCGCTGTGCAGCCACAGTGCTTAAGCGCTCATCCCACAACTCCACAGGCAGCCCAAACTCCAAACGCAAAACCTCGACAAACTTATCAGTCAATGCACAACGCGGCCCCAAGGTTCCATTCATATTCTTCGGGTAGCCAATCACAATCTCCATTACCTCATACTCGCGAATGAGTTGACGTAACTCATCGATCTCCTTTTTGGACCGCCTAATCGTCTTAACCCCCTGGGCCGTCCAGAAAAAGGCATCACTCATCGCCACACCAATCGTCTTCGAGCCAAAGTCCAAGCCCATAATCCGCATGAATATTTTCCTCCATAACTAAACAATCTTTAGGCAGAAATGTGGGCAAACTCTCCCGCAATACCCGCATAAGACGCACGCCCCAGCATTAACCACCGCCATTTTTCCTACAATGTCCAAAGCACCCTGCGGGCAGGCTTCCAAACAACGCCCACATCCCTGGCACCAATCCGCAATATAAAGTTTCCGATCTCTGTGCCTTACTTTATCTCGTAAGGATGTAGGTATATCTTTACCAGACAGCAAGAGCAGGTTATAATCCACCTCTTCCCGGCTGGACATTCCCAGGGCCATCGCCTGTACGCCCGAGACACTTCGGACAAAGCCAACGGCCTTTGCCGGGTCGTGGGCTAAATGGCCGCCTCCAAAAACCTTCATTGCATAAATCCCGATGCCCAATTCAGCAGCAAACGAAATGGCATCAAGCATGTCGCGTAGTGTACCATCGATAATCCCTAGCCCTTGATAATTTAGGATCGGATGAATCACATCAAGACCCGGTTGGAGTGCACCAGCACGAACCCCGGCAACCGCATGCGTTGAGATTCCGATCCAACGCACGATACCTTTTTCCTTGGCGCGCCTCAGTTCTTCCCAAGCTTCCGAGTGTCCTTTTAAAGTTAATGCACTTTCCTGTTCGTGGAGAAGAAAAAAATCAAGGGTTTCTCTGTTGAGGGCTGTTCGTGCCTTTTCCAGACTCTGGCGCATTTCCAAGGCCGTAACGGAATAAGCTTTACTAACAATTCGAACGTCGGGATGATCCCTTATCGCTTCAGCAATTTGAGCATAGTTGTCATAGATTTCCGCCGTGTCAATCCAATTGACTCCTTGTTCAAGGGCATACCGTAGAACTAATGTCCCTTCGGCTCCCGTTACACGTCCTTGTAACGGAGATATGGCCAAACTCCCAAAACACACCTCTGAAACCGCGGGCCCCCATAAGCCAAGCTTAATCTGCTGCATCTCTTCCCTCCTTTCGAGCGAGGGCAAGACGCGAGGTCTTGAGGCTCGAGGTCGAATATCAGGCTTCTTGTCCCTTATTTAATCTGCTCCGCGTTCCGCGCCTTCGTACCTCATGCCCCGCAACATCTTATTTTTCTTGCAAATAGTTCCTGACGAGTTCTTCAATCAGTTCAAAGCGTTCAAGTTTACGAATCATTGCTCGCGCCTGATTGTGGCTGGTGATATATACTGGGTCGCCGGACATGAGATATCCAACCATTTGGTTTATAGGATCATACCCTTTTTCCTGCAAAGCAGCATATACTTTGCGCAAAACATCTTGGGCAGAAACGTCTTCATCTGATACGGTCTTAAACATCATGGTTTCTTCCAATCTATCCATTTTCCAATCCCCCTTTCGTCATCCAATACTTACGCTTAAAATATTATTAGCTTATTCTTGTTAGCCTTTACTTTTTCCTCTATTTTTTCAGAAATCCTCGGAGAATCGTTGGCACATGGTCAATCGCTTCGCCTAGTTTACTAGGATCTTTCCCTCCGGCTTGGGCCATATCCGGTCGGCCGCCACCGCTACCGCCCGTTATTTTAGCCACTTCTTTAATAATCTGTCCGGCATGAAGCCCACTTAAACCTGTCGGACTGACAACTGTAACAAAGTTGACCTTTCCTTCGCTTACTGCCCCCAAGACAATGATCCCAGATTTAAGTTTAACGCGTAGGAGATCCGCCATTTGACGAAGACCCTCCATATCAGAGACATGCACCTGAGCGGCTAATACCCGAACTCCTTCAATCTCCTCAACCTGCTTCAGTAACCCTTCCGCCTCATTCTTGCCAAGTTTTGCCTGCAGTTGTCCGATTTCTCGTTCGAGGTCTTTCACCTGGGCCACCAAGCCGTTGACACGCTTACCCACCTCAGAAGGCTGTGCCTTAAGGATCTGAGCAACCTCCAGCACCTGCTCGTCTAAGGCGCGGACATAGGCTAAGGCTTCTAATCCTGCCACTGCCTCAATCCGGCGTAGGCCTGCCCCTATCCCACCCTCGCTAAGAATCTTAACTAGTCCTATTTCCCCGGTGCCCTTGACATGGGTTCCTCCGCACAATTCTTGACTGAACATCCCCATCCGAACGACCCGTACAATCTCGCCATATTTCTCGCCGAACAGTGCCGTAACTCCACTTAATTTAGCCTCTTTTAAGGACATTTCCGTAACTTGGGTGGGCATATTCTTTACCACAGCTTCATTGATAATATCCTCTAGCGCCCTTAATTCGGTCAAAGTCAGAGGTGAAAAATGGGTAAAATCAAAGCGCAAGCGTTCCGACGTCACTAAGGAACCTGCTTGCTGAACATGTTCTCCTAACACTCTACGCAGGGCAGTCTGCAGGAGATGAGTCGCGCTGTGATGACGAGAAATGGCCTGTCGTGCGTAACTATTGATTTCCGCTTCCACCGTATCTCCGACATGTAAGACCCCGTTTATAACCTGAACACGGTGATAAAGGGTACCAGTTACACCCTTTTTAACTTCAAGTACCCGTGCCTCAGCCCTGGGTGTTCTCAGCACTCCAACATCAGATACTTGACCGCCACTTTCCGCATAAAATGGAGTGTCAGAAAGGAAGACCAGCACTTCTTCCCCTTCTCCAGCATCCTGTGTTTCCTCTCCGCCAACAAACAGACCTTTAATTCGAGCCGTTGCCGAAACCTGTTCATATCCGACGAAGGGTGTCACTCCTAAAAATTTTGCTTTTTCTATCACAGATGGGCTTTCAACTACAGCACGCATTTGCTGAGATTGGTCTTTTGCGCGCAGACGATGCTCTTCGACTGCAGCTTGGAAGGCTATCATATCCACCGCTAGTCCTTGTTCTTCAAGCATTTCCTCGGTCAGCTCCACTGGGAAGCCATAGGTTTCATAGAGATAGAACGCATCTGGTCCGGTTAAAACTGTCTCCCCTTGTTTAATAAGCTCCTTGACCTTATCCTGAAGCAACTGAGTGCCTTGCTCCAAGGTGGCTTGGAAGTTCTTTTCTTCTAAACTCAAGTGGTTTAAGATAAAATTCTCATTCTCTATAAGTTCCGGATATGCCTGTGCATAATCCTTTTGGACAATTCGAAAAACAGTTTCCAAGAACGGTTTGTCAATTCCCAAGAGCCTCGCATAACGGACAGCGCGACGTAAAATTCGGCGGAGAACATACCCTCGGCCCTCATTATTTGGCCGTATTCCGTCTGCCAGCATAAAGGATATCGCTCGCACGTGGTCCGCTACCACTTTTAAGGCCCTATCATTTTTGGGATTTTCCTTATACTGAATTCCTGCCAGCAAGGCCACATGGTCAATAATGGGACGGAATAAATCCGTATCAAAATTAGTTTCTACCCCTTGCATTACTGAAGCAATCCGCTCTAAACCCATACCCGTATCAATGTTTTGCTTCGGAAGTGGGGTTAAGGCCCCCGCCTCATCGCGGTTATACTGCATGAAAACCAGATTCCAGATCTCCAAGAACCGATCACATTCACAACTACCCGCACCGCAGTCAGGCTTGCCACATCCTCTGGCTTCTCCTAGATCGACATAAATCTCAGAACAAGGGCCACAAGGACCTGTAGGACCGGCTGCCCAAAAATTATCAGGGTCTCCAAGGATTCTCTCGGCCTTAACTCCAGCTTTTTCCATCCAAATAGTTTTAGCTTCGTCATCGTCTGGATGAATTGTCACCCATAGTTTTTCCACGGGGATTTTTAACACGTCTGTAATATACTCCCACGCCCAGGGAATTGCTTCATTTTTAAAGTAGTCCCCAAACGAAAAGTTACCTAACATTTCGAAATAGGTATGATGGCGGGCCGTCTTTCCTACCTCTTCAAGGTCAGGGGTACGAACACATTTTTGAGCGGTAGTCGCACGTGCGAAAGGAGGTTCAACCAACCGCTGAAAATAAGGTTTAAAGGGAACCATACCCGCGACTGTTAATAAAAGAGTAGGATCATCCTTAGGAATGAGCGACGCGCTGGGCAAAATCCGATGCCCTTTTGTCTCAAAATATTTTAGAAACATGTCCCTTAATTCATTTCCTGTATACATGCACGACACTCCTTTAAAAATTGTACAAAACTAAGTATAAAAAAATAATCTCTCTCTATATGAATCAAGGACGAGATTTTCCCATAACCACCCTGCTTATCTTACGGGGAAATAGGCTTATATCCTCCATAATTATGCCAAATTACCAATGTATTTATAAAGTATATACAGGGGATGTCTAATTTGTCAACCACCTTACACCTTAGACGAAACTAACCTAAAATATAGATGATTAAATACCACTCTGATCACTGCTGCCACTGGAACAGCTAAGAACATACCCCAAAATCCAGCAAGCTCTCCACCCGCTAAAAGGGCAAATACAACCCAGAGAGGATGAAGCCCTACACTATCCCCCATGAGCTTGGGTGAAATAAAGTTTCCCTCAAGCTGTTGGACAATCAAAATAATCAGGGCCACTTTAAATGCCATAGCAGGAGATTTCGTTAAAGCCAACAGAACAGCTGGAACCGCCCCTATAACTGGCCCAAAGTACGGAATGATGTCAAAAATTCCACAAATCAACCCTATCAGCAGGGCATAATCCATACCGACTATTTTTACGCCAATTCCAATTAATAGTCCTACAATTACCGCGATGACTAAATCTCCTCGCACAAACTGCCGAATCACATGGTTAATGTCTTGCCACAGTCGTCGCCATTCCATCCGCCAGCGTTGAGGGATAATCCTAAAAAAATGGTCCCCTAGACCTTTCCAGTCTGCCAGAAAATAAATAGCGATCACAGGAGATAATATATACACAGTAACTGTGGACAACGCCTTTGGCAAATTGGCTAAAAAGAGATTAAGGCGATCTGCAAGGATTACTTCTCCCTGCCCTAAATGCTGATCCAATACGAGCGCCACACGATTAGGTAACCCTGTGCCCTTAAATTGTTCTCGAAGCCCATCCACTTTTTCTGTGAATAACTGAATCGCATTGGGTAGACTCACCGCTAATTTGCCAAGTTCAATATAGAGTGTTGGTAGTATGAGGAAAATAATCGTTAACATAACCACAATAATCAAGCTAAAGACAATCAAGATTGACTTCTTGCGACTAATTCTGTGCCGTTCCAATGCTTCAACCAAAGGGTTTAACAGATAGGCAAGTATAAAAGCTAGGAAAAACGGACCCAAAATAGTCCTCACCTTGAAAAGGAGAAGGATTGTCAAGGATAGACAAATTCCCATAAAAATCCATCGCCATTGTTTCTGCTTCATCTCATACCCCCTTCCCACTATTTATCCAATCGCACCGCTATGTCAACAATACAAGAACCTCTGGCTAATTTTCGAAAAAAAAGCGCGCAATGCGCGCTTGTCTTAGCCCTTCATCCTTATCTAATTGCAGGGATTACTTCATTATCCTCATCACCAGCTTGAAGCGTTACGTCCTGTAGAGCTGGGTCATCCCACGCCACTAGTGTGCCATCTTCTGCTAGGTCATAAATAACCACTTTGTCAGTTTGAGTAGTGAATTCGACGCAACAGTCCCAACAATAAAACTGCTCTACTCCTACTTTACCAATGGCCCGTCCATCGCAAACTGGACAATTCACGATAGTATTCCCCCTTCATTTGCTTGATCCAAGGGGGATACTTGATTATCAACGATCAAAATGTCTTTTCCATCTATCATGACATGGGGTCTAAGAATCGTTCCCCTGCCCTGAAGAAGGTCCGCGAAGAGCCCGTCAGAAACTTCAAAGCCTACCATTTTTTCTACGGAATCATCGAGAAAAACATCTTCAATCGTACCTCTTGCGTCTCCACCCTGGGTATAGACTTCATTCCCCACTTTGTCAGACCACCGCGTTCCTTTAAGTTCTTCTACCGTTTTGCAGGAAACGGTTAAGGCATCTTTGCCCACTGTCATGATGACCTTGCGAGGAATTCCCTTTTTCGATTGGAAGAAGTGCCCGCCTTCTAAGAGAATCCCAACAACCTCGTCTTTGTCATTATCTAAGACCAGATCCTGTACCCACCCAATTGAGTCCCCACTTTTCAGATCTAAGACAGGTAGTCCAATAATCTCTCGAGTGCGCCGCATATGTTTTCCACCTCACAAAAAAGCTCTATCTATACTCTGCCCTACAGGTCTAAAATTTATGCATCGCTGGTCACAAGATTGACCCACGACTTCGGCCTCGTGGATCAGAAACAATAGTTCCTCCGCCAACCACTATGTTTCCTTGATAAAAGACGACTGCTTGTCCCGGTGTCACCGCACGTTGTGGTTCGTCGAAACGGACCATCACTTCATGCTCTGCCCCTATTACCCCGGGATAAATGGTCGCTTGAACTCCTAATGAATTATAACGAATTTTAGCTTCTACTTTTAAAGGTTCTTTTAAAGATGGAATGGATATCCAATTAAGATCAATTGCCCAAAGCGTATCTGTAAACACATCTAAGTTATCCCCTAATACAACCTCATTACTTTCAGGATTCAAACCCACTACAAACATCGGTTTACCGAAGGTTACCCCTAAGCCCTTCCGTTGCCCAACAGTATAGTGAATGATGCCTTGGTGCTTGCCTAAACTATTTCCCTTGAGGTCTACAAAATGTCCCGGTTTAACCAACTCACTCGAGCGTCCCCGAACAAAAGAAGCATAGTCATCGTCTGGAACAAAACAAATCTCCTGGCTGTCGGGTTTGTTCCCTACCCCTAAGCCCCGTTCATTCGCCATTTTTCGAATCTGCTCTTTTGGGTAGTCTGCTAATGGAAAAAGGGTCTGAGCTAACTGTTCCTGGGTTAACATGTAAAGTGCATAGGTCTGATCTTTTCTTGGATCAGCACTCTTACTTAAAAGAAACCGTTCACTATCCGGATCTCGCAAGATTTGTGCATAATGACCGGTTGCTATGTATTCTGCCCCCAGTCCACGAGCTTTACGGAGCATCTCACCAAATTTAACATGCTTATTACAGGCTAAGCAAGGGTTGGGGGTTTCTCCAGCCAAATAAGACTGAGTGAAATAATCCACCACATTCTCCTCAAAATACGAGCGAAAGTTCATAACGTAATGGGGAATTCCTAGGATAAAGGCAACCCGCCTAGCGTCATCTATAGCAGAATTGGAGCAACAACCCCCTTCCACCTCTGGCCCTGTCGCTTCCCAAATCTGCAAGGTAATCCCAATAACATCATAGCCTTCTTCTTGGAGCAAAGCGGCGGCCATGGAACTATCCACACCGCCGCTCATACCCACAACTACTTTTGGTTTCGTTGTTCGAGCCATACTTCATCTATTCCTTTTTCGTCTGTTTATCATGATAATTTTCAATTGCGGCATGGAGTGCATCCGCAGCCAAGTTCGAACAGTGCATTTTCGTTTCAGGAAGCCCTCCTAGGGCCTCGGCTACTGCAGCATTAGAGATTACCATAGCCTCATCTATAGTTTTTCCTTTAACCATTTCCGTGACCATACTGCTGGTTGCGACAGCCGCACCACAGCCAAATGTTTTAAACTTGACGTCTTGAATAACGTCTCCCTTTATATCTAGATAAATACGCATTATGTCTCCGCACTTGGCATTCCCGACTTCACCGACGCCGTCTGGATTTTCAAGTTCACCAACATTACGAGGATTCGCAAAATGGTCCATCACTTTTTCAGTATACATTTTTTTGTCCACTCCTTTTTATCCACATTCAAGGCACCCACTTCGATAAGTGGAAGTTACAGGCTTCACTCACTGTGCTAATTTCACATTAATTACTTGATCGTATAGCGGGGACATCATGCGCAAACGATCTACAATCTTCGGTAATTGTTCAAGAACATAATTTATCTCTTCTGCCGTATTTTGACGTCCTAAAGAAAATCGAAGAGAGCCGTGGGCAATCTCATGGACCAGCCCCATGGCAAGCAAGACGTGAGAGGGATCAAGAGAACCAGAAGTGCAGGCTGATCCGCTAGAAGCGGCGATCCCCAGCATGTCTAGTGAAAGTAACAAAGACTCCCCTTCAACAAACCGAATACTGACATTCACATTATTTGGTAAGCGCTTTTCTCCAAGGGGCCCATTCACTTTTACGTATTCAATGCGTTCAAGGATCCCGTTCATGAGTTTGTCGCGCAGTTTCGTTTGGAGCTCTTCGTCTTCAATCATCCGCTTTCCGATCAGTTCGCAGGCTTTGCCAAACCCGATAATTCCCGGCGTGTTTTCTGTCCCCGACCGGCGCTTCCTTTCTTGGCTTCCTCCGTGAACCAAAGGCACAATGCGTACCCCTTTACGAATATAAAGAGCGCCGACCCCTTTGGGTCCATAGATTTTGTGAGCAGACACCGTCAGTAGGTCAATATTCATCTCTTTAACATTAATCGGTATTTTCCCAAGGGACTGAACCGCATCAACATGAAACGTAATGCCAAGTTCTCTCGCCAGTTGTCCGATCTCCGCAATCGGTTGAATTGCTCCAACTTCGTTATTGGCATGCATCACGCTAATTAAGATAGTATCTGGCCGAATGGCCTTGCGAACGTCTTCAACCGAGACAATCCCCTCTGAATCAACAGGAATAACAGTTAGCTCAAACCCGTTTTTCTCTAAGTATTCACAAGTTTCGAGGACTGCATGATGTTCTATGGCGGAAGTAATAAGATGCTTACCCTTTTTACGCATCGCTTGGGCTGTGCCCAGAATCGCTAGATTATCTGATTCCGTTCCCCCGCTGGTAAAGATTACTTCCTGTGGAGTGGCTCCAATCAGGGCTGCCACTTGACGCCGTGCTTCCTCTAAGCCTTGTTTAGCCTCTCTACCAAAGCCATGAACACTTGAAGGATTTCCATATTTTTCGGTATAATACGTCATCATTATAGCAGCAACTTCTTGGTCAACTGGAGTCGTTGCACTGTGGTCTAAATAAATATGCCGCATTGGGCTCCCTCCCTAATATACATATTGAAATTTAAAATAAGCAGTCTAAATATAGTACATATATAAGCTTCTGTCCGCTTCACGCTTTCTGGCATCTTCAAGCATCGTTTCCAGTGTGATGGAATCGAGAACGTCTACGATGGAATCTCGGACTTTCTCCCAGATTGTCCGGGTCATGCAATAGTCCGCTTTAGCGCAACATTCCGGGTCCTCCTCGGATACACAATCTGTAGGAGCTATTGGCCCTTCTAACACACGAATGATATCCCCAATTCTTATTTTACCCGGCTCTCTACCCAATAAATAGCCACCCTGTGCCCCACGAACACTCTTTACAAGACCGGCTTTACGCAAACCGGAAACGAGTTGCTCCAGATAATGTTCAGAAATGCCCTGTCTCTCCGCAATACTTTTCAAAGAAGTCGGGCCTTCACCCATATGTTGAGCTAAATCAAACATAGCTTTAACACCATACCGACCTTTCGTCGAGAGTTTCAATTCTCATATCGCCTCCTTTCCGGAGTTAAATCCTACCAAATGAATATAAGAGGTTTATATTTATATCTTATAAAAACACTCGGGATTTGTCAAGAGGATACCCAATCAACCCCAAGTAAAATACTATTGTTTAATTATTCAGTTATTTTGCTCTTATTGCCTTTGTTTTTCATGTGCTATAATAGGGAGGAAGCTTGGGTCGCCGGGGATTTGGAACGCCGGGGAGTCCCGGACGCAAGTAAGGTACGGTTCTTGACTTGCATCAAGGCTGTGGCGCTGTCTGCGTTCATTGACGCAGAGGCGCTTTGCGTGTTTCTTATGGCGTAACACATCAGTTATTACCCAGAGATTAAGAAAGGGACGTGACGTTAATATGGATCTTTTTTCTGCGACATTTGATCAACATCTAGTCGCCCCCCTAGCGGAGCGTATGCGCCCAAGAACGCTCGCTGAGTATATTGGACAAGCTCATATTCTAGGCGTTGGAAAACTCCTACGGCGAGCCATTGAAGCAGACCGTGTTTCTTCTCTAATTCTCTATGGCCCGCCAGGAACAGGCAAGACCTCTTTGGCACAAGTCATAGCGGCTAAAACTACGTCACGCTTTATCAGGATTAATGCCGTCACGTCAGGTGTTAAAGACATACGTGAAATCAATTTGCAGGCAACCGATGATCTTCATCTTTACGGGAAACGCACCTTGGTTTTCTGCGATGAAGTTCACCGTTTTAATAAAGGGCAGCAAGATGCACTCCTTCCCGCCGTCGAAAACGGCACTATCACCTTTATCGGAGCCACAACAGAGAACCCCTTTTTTGAACTTAATTCTGCGCTCCTTAGTCGTTCCACTCTTTTCCATTTAGAGCTTCTCATTCCTTCAGACATCCAACTTGGTCTCGAATATGCCTTAAAAGATGCCGAACGTGGCCTAGGCCAATATCAGATTAAGATTACCCCTGAAGCTTGGGAACACTGGATCAATTATGCCAACGGGGATTTACGACGCGCCCTTAATGCTTTAGAATTAGCCGTACTCACTACCCCACCGGAAAACGGTGTTCGCCGAATTTCTCTTAAAATAGCTGAGGAATCTATTCAGCAAAGGTCCCTCAGGTTCGATAAAGCAGGGGATAATCACTATGACATCATTTCCGCATTCATTAAAAGTATGCGTGGCTCAGACCCCGATGCCGCACTCTACTGGTTAGCTATTTTGTTAGAAGCCGGAGAAGACCCTCGTTTCATCATGCGCCGGATTATTGTCCATGCCTCTGAGGACGTTGGACTCGCTGATCCCACGGTCATGCTCCAAGCACATGCCGCTGCCAATGCTCTCGAATGGTTAGGCATGCCTGAGGCACGAATCCCATTAGCTCAAGCAGTTCTAGCCATTGCAACCGCTCCAAAGAGCAATAGCGCCGTCGAAAGCATCGACCGCGCCCTAGCTTATGTAAAACAACAACCCACTGGGGAAGTTCCTGCCCATCTTAAAGATAGCAACTACCCCGGCGCGAGCAAATTAGGGCACGGGCAAGGGTATCTCTATCCCCATTCCTACCCCAACCACCAGGTTAACCAAACCTATCTCCCGCCCAATGTTCAAGGGCAAAAATTTTACATCCCTTCAGAAATGGGAAAAGAGAGACGTTAATCAGATATTTTAAGGGTTAGTACAAAGAAAGCGATGCCCCAATTTTTCTGGGCATCGCTTTTGATTGGTTAGAGCTGCGCATTGAGCATTTTGACAAGATCCGGTTTTCCACGGAAACCGATGATTTTATCAACCATCTTGCCCCCTTTGAAAATTCCTAGTGTGGGTATACTCATAATTCCATATTGCTGTGCAATCGGACCATTTTCGTCTACATCGATCTTGCCGATGAGAATTCTGCCGAGATACTCATCGGCAAGATCTGCAACAACTGGAGCTACCATGCGGCATGGACTACACCATGGAGCCCAAAAATCTACCAGCACCGCTTGTTCAGACTTCAAGACATCCGACTCAAAGTTTGCAGTAGTAAAGGTTTTTACATTTTCACCTGCCATTAAAATTCCTCCTTATTAGTCGAATACGACTTACTTAATAAATTTGCCTAGCACCCCGATTAGCTCTTCGATCGCTGCTTCTTGGTCACTGTTTTCAACCGCATTTCGCACACATCTCCGAGAATGGTTTTCAAAGACAATCGTACCAACTCTGTTAAGCGCTGCTCGAACTGCGGCCACTTGTATTAACACGTCTACACAATACTTATCTTCGTCAACCATGCGTTGAATTCCTTTAACTTGACCTTCAATTTTTTTGAGCCTTCGATTGAGATCCTCTTTGGATTCTGAATTATGGTCCGGACTACTCATACCATTTGCTCCTTTAATACCCCAAGGGGGTAACTATAATGTTATTATAGCTAATAACCCCCCTCGCTGTCAAACGATTTGGAAATAATTCTTACTCGGTTAAACCCAACTTGGTTAAAGGGGAATGAATTATTTCCGTTTTAATATGTAATTCCTGTAATTGTTTATCCGCCACCGCCGAAGGAGCCTGTGCCATTAGATCTGATGCGCTTTGCGTTTTGGGGAAGGCGATAACGTCTCGAATATTATCTTTTCCCGTCAAGAGCATAATCATTCGATCAAGCCCAAAAGCGACTCCACCGTGGGGTGGAGTTCCGTATTCAAAGGCTTCTAGAAGATATCCGAATTTGTCCGCGGTTTCTTCCCCAGATAATCCTAATAACTTGAACAACCTCTCTTGAATCTCGCGACGATGAATCCGAATGCTCCCTCCGCCAAGCTCTGTGCCATTGAGTACCATATCATAGGCTTTAGCCCGAACGCTAAGCGGCTCCGTCTCTAAGAGCGGCAAATCTTCATCCATGGGAGCTGTGAAGGGATGATGAATTGCGATGTGGCGTTGTTGCCCCTCATCATATTCCAAAAGTGGGAATTCTGTAACCCATAAGAAATTCATAGCATCATCCGGAATAAGTTCTAATCGTTTTGCCAATTCCAAACGGAGATGACCTAGGGCATCCGCGACAATCGGGTAAGTATCGGCGACAAAAAACAAAATATCCCCGGTCTCGGCACGCATGTGTTCCAGCAAGGCGCTCATTTCTAACTCTGTAAAGAACTTGGCAATGGGCGATTTTATCCCTTCCTCAGCCAGCACGATCCAGGCCAAACCCTTTGCTCGATATGTGCTGACAAACTTTCCAAGATCATCAATCTCGCGACGAGGTAGTCCTGAACACCCTTTGGCGCAGATGCATTTCACGCTACAGCCGCTAGCCACCGCATTGGCAAACACCTTGAATCCCGTCTTGCCCACCAGATCTCCCACATCAATCAATTCCATGCCAAAGCGCGTATCCGGCTTATCCGAGCCATAACGATCCATTGCTTCTTTATAAGTTAGACGAGGGAAGGGCAGGGTGACTTTCTTGCCAATCGTTTCTGAGAAAATCCGCACCATTAATTGTTCCATCATAGGGAGGATGTCTTCCACTTCCACAAAGGACATCTCCACATCCAGTTGTGTGAATTCCGGCTGACGATCCGCTCTTAGATCTTCATCGCGGAAACAACGAGCAATTTGAAAATACCTTTCCATCCCTCCAGCCATCAGGAGTTGCTTATATATTTGAGGAGATTGGGGCAAGGCATAGAATTCTCCTGGGTGAACACGACTAGGAACGAGGTAGTCCCGAGCTCCTTCCGGTGAGGATTTAGTAAGCATCGGAGTTTCGACTTCATAAAAGCCTTGACTATCAAAAAAATTACGCATAATCTGAGTAACTTGATGACGGATTTTGAACACCACTTGCATTTCTGGACGGCGCAAATCCAGATAGCGGTATTTAAGGCGAACTGTTTCATCCACATCCACTTGATCGACTATATAATAAGGCGGAGTTTTAGCTCCGTTCAATATTTCCAGGGACTCAGCAACGATCTCGATCGCTCCAGAAGCCAAGTTCAAATTAATCATTCCCTGAGGCCGTGCGATCACTTTGCCCAGGATGGAGACTACAAACTCAGAACGAAGGCGTTCCGCGAGGGCAAAGCCCTCTCCCATTTTCTCCGGTCCAAAGACAACCTGAACAAGGCCTGAGCGATCCCGCAAATCGACAAATATCAAGCATCCGTGGTCACGTCGTCGCTGAACCCAGCCCAACAAACGAACGACCTCTCCGACTTTTCCTAACCCTAACTGTCCATTTTCAACCCGCTCTGAAAACATTGTCATAGCTTAAACACCTCTCTGATACATCTTGTTAATTTCCTCGACTGCCTTAATAAGTGATACCTTGATTTGTTCTCCTAACCTTAAATCCCGAATTAGGAGTACATTCTTCTCCAATTCTTCTTCCCCAAGAATGAGAGCATATCTAGCGCCTTGGCGATCAGCCGATTTTAGTTGGTTTTTCAAACTTCGCCTAAGCAGGTCCATACTCACTGGCATACCCTGAGCTCTCAAGGCACTCACGAGCGAAAACCCCTCGGTTTGAGCTTTCTCTCCTAGAGCAACAAGCATAGCAAACAGCCTAGGTTTTTCCTCTGGAAGTTTATGTTGAACTTGCAGCGCCGCTAAGACTCGCTCCAAGCCCATAGCAAAACCGATCCCCGGGGTTGGCGGTCCGCCGATTTCTTCTACCAGCCCATCATATCGACCACCCCCACAGATGGCACTCTGGGCCCCAATTTCCTCCACCATAACTTCAAAAGCCGTTTTCGTATAATAATCCAAGCCCCGTACTAAGCGCGGATTAACTCGATAAACCACGCCTGCAGCACCTAATAAGGTGAGAACTCTCTCGAAATGGGTACTGCAGTCCTCGCAAAGGGTATCACGAGTTGTGGGGGCCCCTATACTAGCTGCCTGACAGGTAGGGTTCTTGCAATCTAAGATACGCAAGGGATTGCGGTCAAACCGGTCTAGACAGTCCTTACAAAGATTGTCCTGTCGTGAGGTCAGAAATTCCTGAAGTTGGGCACGGTGCTTCGTCCGACAAACCGGACAACCCACCGAGTTAACATGGACTTCGAGCTGGGTAAGTCCGAGCCGTTGAAATAAGTCCCAAACTAAACTAATCACTTCTGCATCAACAACTGCTTGATCTGCACCCAACACCTCCACTCCGAATTGGTGAAACTGGCGGAAACGTCCACTCTGCGGTCGTTCATAGCGAAACATAGGTCCAATATAATAGAGCTTAACGGGTTGGGGTTGTCCGTACAGTTTATTCTCAACATAAGCACGGCAGACAGAAGCAGTCATTTCCGGACGAAGGGTCATCGAACGGTCCCCTTTGTCTAAAAAGGTGTACATTTCTTTCTTGACAATATCGGTAGTTTGTCCGACCCCCCGTTGAAAAAGCTCTGTTGCTTCAAACATCGGCGTACGTATCTCTTCAAACCCATATTCGCGGCAAACGTTGCGCATAGTCGCTTCGATGTATTGCCATTGTTCAATCGTTCCTGGCAACAGATCCTGTGTCCCTTTTGGACGTTGAATCGCCATATTCTCTTTCCTCCATCCTCGATATTTCATCCATCCAGAAGCATTTGACCTTAGATACGTCCTGTAGCCTTAGTTACACTGATCTGGATTGACTGTTACTAGAAAAAAAGCCCTCGTTCCTTGCTTTGCGCAAGGGACGAGAACTTCTCGTGGTGCCACCCTAATTGACGAAATTATTCCGCCCACTTTCCAGTCTATAACGAGACCAGCCGTTGTACAAAATATTCCCTTTTAGGTGTCCTACCGAGTATCTGTCAGGTTAGTTCCAGTCTTGCTAACCCTCCCTAGCGAAAGAGTGACCCGGGATCTTTCTAAAAGGTATCGCGAATATTGTACATATTTATCATTTATTTATTTTACAAAGATAATTATCATTTGTCAACTCGCAAAAACTCCGCCTTCAGACAGGCCGAAACGAGGGGACAGGCACCTTGTTTTTCTACGTCAGGAAAGGGTTGTTCCTCTTTTCTTCTCCTATGTTGGTCTCTTCACCATGCCCAGGGAAAACCCGGGTATCCTCCGGAAGTGTCAATAGTTTATCTTTAACTCCCTGAAGGAGTTGTTCTAACGATCCTCCCGGAAAATCGGTTCGGCCAATCGACCCGGCAAAAAGCGTATCTCCGCTGAACAGACCTTCATTGCCTAGAAAACAAACGCCACCTGGAGAGTGCCCTGGGGTTGTAAGCACTTTTAATTTTTCTCTGCCAATCGTAATTTCCTGCCCGTCCTGAAGCAGGAAATCCGCACTTTGGAGAACGAGTCCAGGTCCAAAATAACTGGAAAGGTTCTTTTTCCCATCAGTAAGCATCCCTGCATCGTCCGCATGAATCCCCACTAAGACATTTCCTAAAAGGTCTCTGAGCTCATCCACTCCCCCAATATGATCCACATGCCCATGGGTAAGTAAGATATAGTCCACCTTTAGACCCTTTTCTAAAATCCAGCGGTAAATTTTTTCCCCATCTGCACCTGGGTCAATGATCACTGCTTTCTTACTTTCCGCACAAGCGTAAAGATAACAATTTGCCCCCATGGCACCCATAGCTCGACCCTCGATCATTCACAAGCCCTCCAACTCCTAGAAATTCTTCTCGCTATCCAATAGTAACGTTACTGGACCATCGTTGATCAGCTCCACATTCATCTGAGCTTGAAAAACTCCTGTCTCCACCTTCATTCTCCCACGGTTTCTCCGTTAACAATGACCGCTGCACGCTTAACGCGCTGAACAACACTGCGCATAATTACTTCCCTCCTGGGTGAACCCGCTCGACATCCGTTATGTCTTTGACCTTACGAATTCTATGCATTACTATTTTAAGCTGTTCGACGTTCCTTATTTCGACACGCAACTGAATATGAGCAATATCATCTTTTCCTACCTTTGCGTTTATTCCCAAAATATGAGTTCGTGTATCTAAGACTATATTCATAACCTCAGTAACTAAGCGGGGCTTGTCCTTCCCATAGATTTGAATATCAACGGGATATGTAGAATTAATTTCTTCAGCCCACACTACCTCCACCACTCGTTCACGCTCTTCCTGAGAGTGACTGATAATATTACTACAGTCCCCGCGGTGAATAGAAACTCCACGCCCCCGGGTAATATAACCAATTATGTCATCTCCCGGCAAGGGATTACAACACCGTGAAAAACGCACCAGAACGTTATCTACTCCTTTAACCCGGACCCCGTGAGAGGCTTTGCCATAAGGGCTAGGCTTTTTCCCCTCTCCTTGTTGAAGTGCGGCAAGGTGTATCTTTTCCCGCTCTTCCTTAGACAGTTCCTCACGCAAACGCATCAGGACTTTATTGGACGTTAGTACCCCGTCTCCGATGGCGGCGTATAAATCCTCCACCCCTACGTAATTATGGCTCTTCCCAATTGCAACGAGGCTTTCTAGTTTAAGGACATTTCCTGGCTCAAGCCCAAGTTTGCGCACCTCCCGTTCCAAACTTTCGCGGCCACGGGCAATGTTATCTTCTCGTTGCTCCTTCTTAAACCATTGACGAATCCTATTCTTTGCTTGAGAGGTTTTAACAAAAGCTAGCCAATCCCGGCTGGGCCCCCCCCCATGCTTCGACGTAAGAATTTCTAAAATGTCTCCATTTGCCAATTTTGTCTCGAGTGTAACAATCCGTCCGTTAATCTTCGCGCCAACACAACGATGCCCAACATCCGTATGGACACGGTATGCAAAATCAATCGGACAAGAATCGGCGGGTAATTCAACTACATCTCCTTTAGGAGTGAACACAAAGACAGTATCTGCAAATAAGTCAATCTTTAGAGATTCCATGAATTCCCCGGCATCCCTAGAATCATGTTGCCACTCCAGCAACTGGCGCAACCAAGAAAGCTTTTGATCAAAATTAACGCTCGCTGCTTTGTTACCGCCTTCTTTATTACTACCTTCTATATTACTGCTTTCTTTACTACCACCTTCTTTGTACTTCCAATGCGCAGCAATACCGTATTCGGACGTGCGGTGCATTTCAGACGTCCGGATCTGAATTTCAAAGGGTTCACCGTGAACTCCGATCAAAGTAGTATGTAGGGACTGGTACATATTGGGTTTAGGCATGGCTATGTAATCTTTAAAACGCCCCGGTATCGGTTTCCATAAAGTGTGAATAATACCCAGCGCCCCATAACAATCATTGACTGATTCAACAATCACTCGAATCGCCATAAGGTCGTAGATTTCACTCAGTTCTTTGTTCTGTGTCATCATTTTACGATAAATGCTATAGAAGTGCTTAGGCCGGCCGTCTATGTCTGCATATATGTCGACTTCATTCAAGCGTTCACGCATTTGAACTATAACCTCATTGATATATGCTTCACGCTCTTGTCGTTTTAGCGCAATCCCTTCAACCAAGTCATAGTATTCCTCAGGTTTCAGATATCTAAACGAAAGATCTTCCAACTCCCATTTAATCCTGAAAATTCCGAGGCGATTAGCCAAAGGTGCAAAAATTTCCAGAGTTTCTTGGGCTATTTCCTTTTGCTTTATGATCGTATGATATTTCAAGGTACGCATGTTATGAAGGCGATCGGCCAATTTAATGAGAATAACGCGGATGTCCTTGGCCATGGCCAAAAACATCTTGCGTAAATTTTCCACTTGTTGCTCCATTTTACTCTTGTACTCAATCCGTCCGAGCTTAGTCACTCCATCGACAAGCAAAGCAATTTCCGAACCGAATTCCTTCTCGATATCCACAATTGTAAACCTTGTATCTTCTACAACATCATGAAGCAGGGCGGCCGCAATGGTTGCCTCGTCCAATTCCAGTTCAACTAAAATCTGCGCGACTTCCAGGGGATGGAAAATATAGTCTTCCCCGGAGTTTCGAAGTTGGTTGCGATGTGCCACTTCAGCAAATTGATAAGCCTTGTCTACAATGGCAAGGCGTGCCTGTGGTGTTTTTTTTTGCAGTTTTAGCCTTAACTCCTCGAACGACATTGGCGAACTCCTCTCATACACATATACCTGTATTTCTTACTTAATACTGAACCAAAGATATGATCTTTAAAGTTCATGACTGCGCCACCCTTCATCCTCTTACGCTTTTCCATTTTTGTCCATTTTTATCCAATAGTAAATTGTCCTTACGACCCCACCTGAAGTAAGTTCCTAATATCCGGCTCAGCCTTTAATAGTTCACCTTGAAATTTTAATGCCCTGAGCACTTGCTCATTTGAATTTCGATAGCGTAATGAAGACTCGAGATCTAACTTACTATGGGCTGGAACCAATTCTAGAGCAAGCGCGTCCGTTCCCCCAAGGCAACGAATAAGTCCCAATTCTTCAAAGATCTTAAGAGCGCTTCGTTCCGAACTTGAGATTTTTAAATCAAGCCCAACGTGAAAGGGGTTAACTATTTTCGCTTTAACCAACAGTTCCCGGTATATCTGGATGAGTTCTTCACGCGCTAAGGCCCCACACCGTTGACGAACTCTTTCGTCCTGGACGCTTTGAAACCCTGCAAATGCAATGTGTTGTACACCTAATTGTCGTAGTTTCTCTATCCCTTCCCTAAAATCCTCTTCTATAAGTGGGAGTCCAAGCATCAAGCCAAGCCCTTCTTCTGAATTAAAACGAGCTAACCTGGCATGAGCATTTTCTTTTGAAGTATGTTCACTATCATCAGCATTACTCCAGCGCCGAAGATTCGGCTCGCATCCTGTCATATCCCAAATCCATATTAGCTCTTTATTATCAGGTATTGGCCACTCTTCTCGAGTTAATTTACGCCAGTCCAGCCACACCATCTCAGGTTGATCCAAAGTCACAGCAATTTCCCGACAAAAGTTATGAGTGTCCTCTTCTCCGACTGAAGGGCACTCCCGCCAATTCGCTTTTGTCTGGATGTCTTTGATCATTAATTGTACAGCTTCTCGGCCACGATAGGTATTCCAATCTAAGGAAAATGCTACATCCAATGTTTTTTCGCTGTTCAACTCATTTAAACGTTCTCCTAAGCGAAAAGCAATTCCTTCTTGTTCCCCTTGGGATCCAAAACGAAATTTCAGATGACTATGTTCTTTACCGATTGCACTAACGGCATGTACAGGAACCCCTTTGCAGGCTAAAATCGTCCCAGGGTTTCCAAAACCAAACGGAGCCATTTGTTCCAGTTCGCGGAGCAAATCTCCAGTCACTTCTTCAAGAAAAACTTGGCGGTCAATTTTCAGCTCCTCTTGAAATAAGTTTTCTGCAAAAGCAGATGCTTGTTGATTCAAGCCTGCTCTAAATTGTTCAATGTTTTCTGTAGGTATGGAAAACCCAGCAGCCGCTCTATGCCCGCCAAACCTGGTTAATAGCTGCGCTTGGGTTGTCATTTGCTCCAACACAGGGTAACCAGAAATTCCACGGGCCGAGCCTTTGGCTTCTTCCCCTTCTTCCGCAATCATAAAAACAGGTCGATAAAAGCGTTCCACTAAACGAGAGGCAACAATCCCGATCACCCCATGATGCCAATGGTTTGACGAAAGCACAATCACTCTAGGTAAGAGTTTCTGCTCCACCATAGAAATCGCTTCAGCCAGAATTTCCTTTTCTGTTTCCTGACGGGATTGATTTTCCCGAGTTAAGAGACGAGCAAGCTCACTCGCTCGCTCCAAGTCTTCTGTCAGGAGAAGTTCCAGTCCTGCTCGCGCACTGTCCATTCGTCCGGCCGCGTTAATCCGTGGCGCAACCATAAAGCCAATTTGGCCTGCTTTAAGGGGTTTACCCCTTAGCCCACACTCTTCAAGTAACGCAGCTAGTCCGGTGTGCAGCGTCTTTTCCATCTGAAGAAGACCATAATGGACAAAAATTCGGTTTTCGCCAACCAGAGGGACTAAATCTGCAATCGTGCCTAACGCCACCAAATCCAAGATTTCGAGCTCAGAATGTATGCCCACTTCGCTATTTCCTAAAGATTGTAATAAGGCTTGGGTTAATTTAAAAGCCACCCCAACCCCGGCTAAATCGCGAAACGGGTAGCCTGAATCCTTAAGTTTAGGATTTAAGATGGCGAAGGCATCCGGTAAAATATTGGTGGGTTCATGGTGATCCGTGATGATGACATCGATATTTAAGGTTCTGGCAAGTGCTACTTCCGCGACCGCAGTGACACCACAGTCCACCGTAATCAGGACACTCACGCCTGCCTTAGCGGCACGTTCAATGGCTTCGGAATTTAATCCATATCCCTCGTCTTGACGGTTCGGAATATAAGCCACTGCTTTAACACCCAAATCAGTAAGGACTTTGTATAACAAAGAAGTACTTGTCACTCCATCTACATCGTAATCTCCATAGACAAGTACTTTTTCCTTTTGTTTTAGGGCTAATGACAACCGATCAATGGCCCGTAACATATCGTGAAAACAAAACGGCGAGGGCAAATTCAAAAGTGTAGGGCGCAAAAACTCAATAACCTCTTCTGGCTGGGAAAAACCCCTCTGAGCCAAAATATCAGCGACAACCGGAGAAATCTTAAGGGAATCGTGGAGTGTTGCTGACGTTCGTCCGTATAATTGTTGCATAGACCATATTCGTTTCACGATTCATTCCTCCAGACTATTATTATATGACAGAGCACAAACTGCAGCAACCTTAATTCGAGGCGCGAGGCATGAGGCATAAGGCACGACATTTGATATTTGACCTTCGAAGCTCGCGCTTCGGGCCTCGAACCTCGATTAGGCCTCTGGCTTCTGACCTCTGACCTCTGTTATCTGGCAGCGCTGACAAGAGGGAGTTAGCCCTTCTTCAACTGGACATTCCTCATCCCTGGTACTGCAAGGCTCTGTGTGAATTAGAACCTGAGTTCCATGCAACCTCAAATTTATTTCTTGCTCAATCAAGTCACACAGTTCATGGACTTCTACGACTGAAGTGTATTTAGCAACCACAAGGTGTAAATCTACATGCCTATCTGCTCCAGCTTTACGTGTTCGAAGTTCATGGAACTCGACAAATTTCTCCGCATAGCGTTTAAGGACTTCGGCAATGATTTCACGTTCCTTATCCGGCAAACTGACATCCACTAGTGGCGAAAAAGCTTTTTTCGTCAACTCAAAAGAGGCCTTGATGATCATTAGCGCGACTCCAAACGCGATGATCGGATCTAATATGGACCAACCCGTAATCTTGATCAAGAGAAGACCTATAAAAACACCAACAGACGTATAAACATCTGTCCTCAAATGCAAAGCATCCGCTTCAAGAGCCACAGAATCGGTGCGTTTTGCAACTCTCATTAATTTCGTAGATACAATTAAATTCATAATCGCAGATACTCCCATAATGAGCACGCCTAAACCCAAGCCCAAGTCACCGACATGGCCACCTTGGCCCCCAATAATCACCCGAACCTTTTGAATCGCTTCGACGATAATCATAACAGCAGCCAAGAATATCAAAGCGGCCTCTATCGTGCCAGATACATTTTCTATTTTCCCATGCCCATAAGCATGGCGTGAATCAGCAGGTTTTCCCGATTCCCTCACCGCGAAAAGTGCAATAAAGGCCGCCAGTAGATCGATGCCAGAATGAATACCCTCTGACAAGATACTAACTGATCCACTGGCTAATCCTACCACAACTTTAGCAAGCGTCAGAAAAGTATTCGAAACGACAGATAATGAAGCCACCTTCGTCTTCTCTTCCATTATTCAACTCCCTCACCTTCCACGAAACTAGTTATATAGTCTATCTGGCACACAAAAATAGGACTCCTTGTAAAAGGAAGTCCCGCAGATTCCTCCGCTGCCTCAAACTTTGAGGCCCAGCTATTGCCTGACGATAATAGTTTATGTTTAAGATAACAAATATCGCACCTTTTAGCAAGGTTTTTCTGTTGCCCGTTAAAGCGTCAAGATGTTCCCGCAGATAATCCATCCGATACCTAAGATCAGACGCAAAATCGTTGGAGCAAAGCTCCAAAGAACATGATATTTTTTATCTTTAGGAATAAGACCGGTTCCGACCACCAAAACCCAAAGGATTATAGCTGCAATAGGGGTTATAAAAGCACCGAAGAGAACTAAACTAATCATTCCTCCGACCAAACCGGGAACAACCTGGCTCTTGTTAGCAACTCGTCCAACAGCCATCAAAAGTAATATACCTATAATTCCCCCTAGAAGCAGGAGTGGTTCCCATCGCCAAAATTCCTCTATATCATGTGCAAGAAAGTTAACAACGCTTAAGACAACAGTTGCCGCAACGGTTCCCCTAGCCCCTCCAAAAAATATCATTCCAGCGGAAAGAAGTAGTATTCCCTCAAAAAATACAAGAAAAATGAATCCCAAGTAACCTCCCTCCCCCACGAACACTTTTCTGCTAGTATAGCCCAAAAAAATCCAATCTAATCTCTATGAATATTTTTGGCTTCTCGCCATTGTGGAAAGCAAGTGGCCCTTGATTTCCGCATTTTAAGTGGTAGAAGCTTCTGAAAATCTTTCTATCATCAAATCTCAGAATATCAAGTCGCTACAAATTATTTTATCCTGTTAAGAGGGCCGCTGCATTCATTGATGCCAGCACCCTTTTTTTCGTGATACATAAACCGTTCAAATAAGCATAATCTCACTGGTTTTCGTATGCAAATTCCAACACGAAAGCCATTTAAGAGGATCCCTTTAAGGAATCCTCTTAAATGGCTTTATTAGATACGTCTTAGAAGATGACACCCAACGCAATTAGAATTAACACAGCAATAGCAATAACCCCAGCACCCGCATATCCACCAACTCCAGCACCATACCCGTACATGAACTCACCTCCGTTGTAAGGTTAGATTCGTTTCTTAGAATACAATACCCATTGCGATGAGCAACAGAATAATAACTACCACAATTGCAATTCCTGCACCAACGCCATATCCAGCACCTGCTCCAGCTGCACCAAACATAATTTCAACCTCCCTTATCCAAATTTCTTAAAATTGATCAATTCCGAGACTCCCACTTCTATGAGTGGGTGTTCCTATTTCCACTTAAAATATTACTCCTAAAGCAATTAAGATCAAAATTGCGATAGCAATAATCCCTGCGCCGATACCTGTGCCAACTGGGGCCACTGGCGCACAACATCCCATTCCATATCCGTACATGGTATACCCTCCTTTATTTTTTTATAGTCATAAGAATTTGAACGAAAGCTTTAGAATACTATTCCCATTGCAATTAATAGAAGGATAATCACAACCACGACTGCGATTCCCGGTAAATAATTAGGTGGACATCCACATCCTGCGCCTTCAACGCCGTCAACCGCACCTACTCCATATGCCATATTGAACAACCTCCAATTCCAGAATTTAATATCATTGGGCTCACTTTAAGATATGCCAAAAACAATAAAATGTTAATATTTTACTTATATATTTTATTTTACCAAATATAAGACGCTCTCCGGTTCGTCCGAAAAGCGTCTTATATTTGGTAAACTCTAGTAGTCAGGATTTTGTAAACGTCGCGAAAATTCGTTCATCCCCATTGATGCATAGCAATAAATGCGATGCACACGCCATATATCCCCTCTAACATCTGCCCACCCTCGTTCTGTGGTAACGGCCATAAAATACCCAGTATCTTTCAAAGCCTGCACAACGCTGGCATTTAGCTCTCCATATGGGTAAGCAAAAAAATTCACCGGGTGTCCCAACTCTTTTTCTAATAGTTCCTTAGAAAGGTTAAGTTCACTAAACACGGTAGAAGAATCTGCTTTTATTAAATAAGGATGAGTGGCTGTGTGACCTTCGATTTCCCACCCATTAGCAACAAGGTCTTTGAGCTGAAGCCATGACAAGAATCCCTTGCCATTAATATAGCTTGTGACCATGAAGATTGTTGCTGTAAACCCATACTTTGTTAAGATGGGAAAAGCAGTCGTATAGTTATCTTCATACCCATCATCGAACGTAATTACAATAGGTCTCGCTGGGAGAGTACCCCCCTCATATGAGGTTTTGTATAACTGTTCTAAGGATACGCTCTGATAGCCTTCATCTTGTAAATAAGCCATTTGGGCTTCAAACTGTTTTGGGGGCATTCTTAATTCATTTCCATTCTCCTGCCGAACGGAATGGTAGTACAGGATGGGTACAGCCTGGGCTTCTTGCACGCCTTTTAGCATAGACAGGTTGTTTGATGATGTTTCTCGGTATGTTTCGTTAGATTGAGTAAGCGTAGTTGATTGAGTTTGGGATATGGGACTTACTGGTTCCAAGGATATTGAATCTTCCGGCGTCTTGAGTGTGGTGCACCCACTGCTTCCAAATACCAGGAAAACTACGAGGAGTGCTCCCATGGTTTTCTTTAGCATCCTTACCTCCTTCCAGAAAAGACTTAGTTGGACTTAAGCGCGAACCGACTTGCCACCTTTACGTGGTTTCTTCTTCATACGGGCCTTGATTTCCACAAGGATCTGACTAGCGATAAAGATCGAGGAATAAGCACCACTAAATACCCCTATCAGCATAGCCAAGGAGAACATTTTTGTGGATTCGCCGCCCAAAACAAATATCGAAAGCAGAGCGATCAGCACCGTGACGACCGTGTTAATAGAACGGCGCATGGTTTGCCAAATGGATTTATCCACCATATCTTCGTAGGCTTCTCCCCGTTTCATCTTGGCTTCGTTCTCCCGAATTCGGTCAAAAATAATCACGGTATCGTTGATCGAGTATCCGAAAACGGTCAAGACGGCCGCTACAAATGAGGAATCGATTTCCCATTGGAACAATGAAAAAATACCAACAACCAATATGACATCGTGAAATAGAGCAATAATCCCAGATATAGCATAAACGAACTGAAACCTGATCGTGATATAGCCGATCATCAGACCCATGGCAATAAACAAGGCCCAAAGGGCATTTCTAGTAAGTTCTTGTCCCATCGCTGGGCCAACTTTGCCCTCTTGAAGTAACTTTTTGTCATACTCCCCCACCTTAGTTTGCAAGGCAGTGAGTAATTCATTTCGTTTATCTTCTTCAAGAGCTGAGGTTCGAATTAAAGCGGTTGTATCTCCATTAGACAACTGCACCGGGCCTTCTAGGCCAACGGATTTCATGGTATCTGTTATTGCAGTCTGCGTTACCACCTTGTTAAAGGTTATATCGATCATGGTTCCGCCCTTAAAGTCAATCCCTAAGTTCAACCCCTGAACGAAGAGGGAAATTATTCCTGGAATCAAGATGACCAATGAAATGGCAAACCACCAATACCGTTTCTTCACAACATTAAAATAGAGTGGGTGAATCTTCTTCACTTCATCGTAAGTCGCTGGATGTCCAGTTTGCATTATACATCCCTCCTAACGCCAAACCATGTTGTATTCATTTTTGGGCTTATTCCCACAGTCAAGCGTAATACAAGACGGGTAAACGTAATCGCTGTAAATAAGCTCGCTATGATTCCGATGCCTAAGGTCATCGCAAATCCTTTAATAGAACCAGTCCCAAACGTGTAGAGTGTCATTGCAGCGATAAACGTAGTCACGTGGGCATCAATAACAGTGACAAAAGCTCTGCTGAAGCCAGATTCTACGCCAGCCCGCAGCGATTTTCCAGCCCGGATTTCCTCTTTCACTCGTTCGTAAATAATTATATTAAAATCGACAGCCATCCCAATCGAGAGGATGAAACCCGCGATTCCCGGAAGAGTGAGGACCACTCGAAACATCCAAAAAATCCACAGGACGATGAGTGCGTATACGATCAAGGAAAAATCGGCGACAACCCCAGGCAATCGGTAGAAGACTAGCATAAACAAAAAAATGAAGATTAAACCGTAAAGTCCGGCTTTAATGCTTTTGTTTAATGAGTCAACACCCAAAGATGCACCCACCTGACGTTTCTCGGCAATACTCATGCTCACAGGCAATGAACCAGAGCGCATGAGTACAGCATGATTTGCTGCCTCATCTAAGGTCGCATATCCGGTAATTTCAGCTTGCCCGTTGAGGATCGGTACATTAACTGTTGGATTAGTCAAGAGTTTATCATCTAGAAAAACGCCAAGTCTTTGACCGATTAACTTGGTCGTTAAATCAGCAAATTTTGTGGTTCCTTCAGACGAGAATGTTAAATTAACAACATACCCTCCATCCTGGCCTTGCCCTCCCTTGGCATCTTTGAGATCATCCCCTTGTAATACAACATTTCCTTGGGGATCCCTAAATGTCAACTTAGCCGTTGTTTTCAGGATATCGACCGCTTTATCTGGGTCAGTAACCCCAGCTAAATCGATCACCATCCGTTTCTTAGCATAGTCTGTTTGGACGATGGGTTCAGATACCCCCAAATCGTTGACCCGCTTAGATATAATCGCTTTTGCTTTGTCCATATCATCATTAGTAATCGGAGTACCGTTCTTATTGGGCTCTGCTTGTAACACCAAGTGCACTCCACCGCGTAGGTCAAGTCCCAACGGGATACCCTTTACGGAATCCACAAGGGGTTTAATCGATAATGCAACAACTGCTGCAACCAGCAACACAAGTGCTACTAGCTTGAAGATGTTTCCCCGTCTCATCTGCTTTCCTCCCTTTTAATATAGAATGTTTTCGAAAACCCCGGTTGCTTAGTATCACTGGATTCTAGGGGACGGGGTTTTCGTTTTTCCCCCAGAAATTCATCTATAAGCTATAAACTATTCCCAGTTTTATTGGGAATAAGAACCAACTATGGAACCTATCTACCTTGACTTTTCATAATTCCACCCAAAATTGACGCGAATGGTATTAATTACCATATCTCGCAATATTGGAGTGATCCTTTTGTTTGGTCATTGGCAAACTCATTCGGAGTATCAACAATTACTCATCCAAAACGTCTTACTATTTTACCAATCAGACAAACCCAGAGTAACTCGGCTTGCCAAAGCACTCTCTAAGCTCTATATCCTTGATTTGGATGCTCTAAAACCAATTTTACAACCTTATTACTCGAATACCGGGGCACCTGCTAAACATCAACTTGAGATCTTTCGTTCCTTTGTTCTGATGTCTGAATTGAAAAACCATGGCATCTCGGATTGGGTTAATAAACTTAAATCCGATGCGCTTCTTTGTTCGATGATCGGCGTTTCTCCTGAAGATGTTCCAGAGGTAGGAAATCATTATGACTTTATTGACAGGTTTTGGTTGGAAGAGAACCCCAATGCCCAGGATTCTCATCACCCCTTCAAGCGCAAGCCTCGCAAGAAGCTTGGCAAGAACCAAAAACAACCACCACATCATCCTGGAATTATTCAAAAATTTGTTGATTTGGCCTTGCAAGGTAAAACCTTTGAACAAAGACCCGAAAGGCTTCTTCAACAAATATTTGCCAAGGTTGCTGTAGAACCTTCCGCTCAGGCTGGCCTTCTTGGAAATACTCAGAAGTTGAGTATTTCCGGAGATGGCACCTGTATTAACACGGGCGGAAGTCCTTATGGAATAAGGGTTTGCGGTTGTAAATCTAAGGGTATTTTCAGCTGTGACTGTCATCGCAGATTTTCTGATCCTGATGCTCGTCACGGCTGGGATAGTTACCACGAAGTTTGGTTCTATGGCCATTGTGGCTATTTCTTGTCTATTTATAATCCAATCTTAAAGGCTGAGCTTCCACTTTATCTTCGCCTAGTTGAAGCTCAACGTCATGATGGAGTTACCGCTATTGTCGCTTTAGCCGAAGCTCGAAAGCTCTATCCGCACTTTAAGTTCGATCGATTCATCGGGGATGGTGCTCATGATAATTACCCGACTTATGAACTGCTCAATGCCTGGGATACTAAAGCTGTGATTCCTTTAAACAAAACAAATAAAGGCCATTTTAAGTTCTCTCCACCTGTTAAGGTTAATGAACTTGGTGTTCCTATTTGTTTAGAAGGTCTACTTATGATTAACCATGGTTTTATGAGAGATCGTTGTCGGAATAAATGGCGATGTCCCCTTGCCATGGGTAAAATTAATCATTGTGCTCATAAGGACCAGTGTTCGCCCTCTCCTTACGGAAGAACTGTTTACACGAAACCCGCATGGGATCAGCGCCTTTTCACAGCCATCCCTCGCGGTAGCAAAGAATGGATTACTGAGATGGCGAAACGCACTTCTTCAGAACGTGTCAACAAACGCATCCTAGAAGATTACAAACTAGAAGAAAGTCATACTCGTGGCAAAAAACGTTTGTCTTGGTGGGTGATGATTCACTCCACAAACATACACCTCGATGCAAAGCTTAAACTTCCCAATTTAGGCTTTCTCTCCATTCTGGATGATCTGATGATCAAGGTGGCGTAGATTGCTAAATCCATTTTTTATGATGGAATGTTAAAATCTATCTTCGATAGGTTAGTTTTGCTAGGCCATTCTTTATGAACCTTACATTTATTTCTCCATTTTAAGCTTTATAAGCTCCTCATCACCACCTAAAAATAGTTCATGCTCTCTTCTAGCCTACTGGAAATTAGTTTTCGAGATTACTCATATAATGGGACTTGCCCATACCAACCATCATTATAAAACTTTCAAGATTGCAATGTCAATCAGGAAAGCATTGCAACAGAGCTGAAGCATAAAGAAGTTTAAAGGAACTATGGAATGGTATAACAAATTGAAATTCCTCTCTTTTGAGGAAAAGCACACTGTTTTAACGAATTATGTAGTTATATGCGTCTATTACGAGAATTCATCCAAGTGTTATCACTGAAAATAGACAGACGGATTGCGTAGAGTGTCTTAATCTGACTTCATCGCAAATTTACATACCTCTATATTTATCCCGTTAAGTATCCAAACGCAGCTGAAACTTTTTCCCAGGCAAACACTTGATGGCTGTATGGTTTAACAGAGCCCCACTCAATGCTTGGCGCAGAAAATGGATCAGTCCTCGGATTCCTTTTTGTTTTACCCAGCCCACAATCTCGACACCACGCATCACGACATTGTTGAGTAGATAGGCCAACCTCATGAGATGGTGATACCCCTTCATTGCTTGCCAATCATAGGAATAAGTATGTTCATAGCCGTAGCCCTGATGCTTTTCGACGAGAAAGCTGTTTTCTAGGCTCCAACGATACCGTGCTTCTAAATTGCAATAGTTATGCACGTTGTTTTTTGTGAGTATTCGGCTGGAAAGCCAAGCATGTCGGGAGTGCTTCATGATGATCTGACCCATTGGATTGAGTTCTTGCCAACTTTCCTCATACACCACTGCGTTCATCGTTAGGTGTTTCCACTTTCCTTGGCGCAGGTATTCATAAGGGATATTATTGACCCACCAGAAGGTTTGCTCACGGTTGCCCCACTTCTGCTCTTTGCCGTTTTCCCTCTCCAGTTTATGGAGTCCGTTCGCTTCTTCCCAAACGGATTTAAGAGAGTCGTCTTGTTAGACGATCATGAATTCCCAGTTGTTTTTTTTGCAAAGTTCTATGACGGGTCCATTAGCATAAAGACCATCCAGCAAAACTTTGATGGCTAGACGAGGAAAGTAATCTTTCAGCCGGGCTGCCAGCCGTTTAAAACCTTTGCTTTCACAGTCTTGCTTGCTTTCCGGATTGACATCTGATGTGTTGTCTGAAAACTCGGTCACCAAGGGTAGTGTCAACCCGTTGGAAAACTCAAGATTTGCTTCTAAAGTATAGACATATAATTTCTGAATAATATGGATGAGCGCTTCCTCGATAGTTTCCACGTCGATGGTTTCAAGTAAGCGTTCTAAGGTGTCTGCGTGAGGTATGGTTTCTAGTTCTGGAAACAGAGCCTTTAAGTTTTCCTTAAAAATGGGTTCACTTATGATCCGGTTGGCTTCCCGGCGTGACCCGATTTGATACACAAATAACAAAAGACCATACAGAAGAATCACCGTGAGTTTATGTTTGACCGAACCAGGCCGCCGAGGATCCTCAATTTCGTTCAAGTCCTTCAGAAGACTTGGAAGCATGGGACGAAAGATTTTAAGCTGTGCTTCGACGATTTCCTGCCGGGCTGCTTGTTCTTCTTCAGGAGTTTGAAAAGGGCTTTTATGGTTGGGCAAAGCCGCCTTTTCTTTAGGCTTAAACCCTTGTTCCGCTTGGCTTTGCCGAAGAATCCGGTAGAGGCCCTTCCGCTGTTGTTGACGACTGGGTGTCTTTGTATTTGTTTTACTCATGAGATCTGCCCTCCTCTCAGGCTTAACCCTTAAGGCACGGCGAAAGTCTTTGACAAGGGGGTACACAAAGATCTTTTTGGGGCTGGAAAGGTATTGAGTATGGCGACCCATCCTTCCTCTGCCCACCGTTTCTCCGATAAGTTGCCAGTTAGCAGCTTTGTAACAGGTGCCTTGGTATTTTTCCCGGTCACAAAGGTTTTTAGGAGAACCGGCTTAAATCCATAGCGTTCCTGCCAGTCTTCTCCAATGCGTTTGATGGCCAGGGACAACGCTTTACTGGCGAGATTCTTGATCGTAACCCAAGGGAAAATGAGAAAGCGGGTATTATTGACGATGAGATGCAGTCTTTGGCTACGGTCGGTTTCACTCCACTCGACCCAGTGATCCCGGTCCGCTAAAGCCCACGCTGAGGCGGCGAACAACAAACAACCCAGACGACGGTATTCCGAATCAGTCTGTGACACAATAAAATACCGTTGATGGGCACCGAACGGACGTTTATATCCTAACACGTGATAGCGCTCTACATACTCGTTCCAGAGACGAATATCCTCTGTCTTACGTGCTGCTTCAAGGTGGATGGGCTCAAACTGAGAGACGGTACCTATCAGTTTGCTTTCTGCATCGGTAAGTGCTCCGGGTACGACTGTTTTTTTACCTGAGATAGTTTTCCTCAATTCAGGTAATCTCAGGTCACCCCGTGCTTCTAATTTAATCAAGAGTTGTCGGCAAGCATCGATCTTATATCGACCATTTGGAGCAACCCAATTTGAGTTCTCGCAAATAGTTAAGTCCAGTTCCTTCCGACTTAGAAGGGAGAACATGCGCACCGTTTCACGTATATCTTGAAGTCTTACATCTTGCCCACACTATTGTCTCATATCATGGAAACGTTGTTCAGTGCCTGTTTGCGACAAAATATTCTGTCCTCAGCCTCTAATGCTTTGCCACGTCTATGAATTTAAATTGATGCTTCAGCTCTGGCATTGCAATCAGAGCAATTTAACGTCGTTAATCTTTATTTCGAATTTTGTAAGTAGAAGTTCGCTAGAGCAGTACAAACTTATAAAACTCTCGGAAAACGACAATAATGTGCCAAAAACCCGTATTTTGGTACAAAAAAGCCTTATAATTAGAGATGGAGGTAATTCTTGTCCAAATCTAACTATAAGGATAATTTAAATGCAGAACAAGAATAGTACTTTTCAAATCTATCATCGATTCAGAGAAATGTCAACCAGTCAAACTTAAGTCCTGGTTCGTATGCCTAAAACGTCGTTACTGGTCAGAGGTCAGATACTGCATATTGCCCCATCACCAACTAAATACACCATTATCATAAAAGCAAGGATCAGAAAATATGCGCCTATATTCTTCTGGGTTTAGGCGCTATTTT